>OFIS01000151.1_pt1 | contig 72267 bp, 65 predicted proteins | sample 1775071 | NCBI WGS metagenome assembly OFIS01 (sample SAMN08195774, study PRJEB24354) | sludge metagenome | isolation source: sludge from phenol fed wastewater aerobic bioreactor C | place: India: Nagpur | collected 2016-09-17
GGCCTCTCCATGCTGCTCGCGCCGAAGCCGCGCGGCAACGACGCCGATCCCTTCCCGGCGGAAGGCATGTCGGGCGGGCATCGAGCGGATAATAAATGATCGGCTTATCGGTGCGCCAGCAATGCGGATAGTTGTGCTCGTATTTCTCTACTTTGAAAGCTTTTCCTTCCAGCTTGAGCTTTACGGCTATATCTACATCTACATCTTTATAATCGGGATCGCTCTTGTAGTTTTTCACATAGCGTCCGGAAAACTCAGCCATATAATCGTTGAATTTTCCTTCCTTATCCACCATGGTCAGGATGCCGATATTGTGTTTTTTGCCCACTTTAAAGTCGTCGGCACCGAAGGCAGGAGCCGTATGAACGATACCGGTGCCATCTTCTGTGGTTACAAAATCGCCGGTAATCACCCGCCAGGGATCTCCTCCGGCTATTGTCCTTGTATTTCCTTCAAAGGCAAGTAATTGTTCATAGCGAATGCCTTCAAGCTCTTGTCCTTTTATAGAGGTGATCACCTTCCAGGGCAGCAACTTGGTGTCGGCAGAATAGCCATCGAAATCGGCGTTCTCACCCTCTGGCTTAAAGTATTTATTCAGCAAGGCACGCGCCAGCACTACATTTGCAGGCTGATGGGTATAGGGATTAAAAGTTTTTACGAGTACGTATTCAATACCGGCTCCAACGGTTAATCCGCAGTTGGAAGGCAGGGTCCATGGTGTAGTGGTCCAGGCAAGAAAATGCACATCCACCACCCTGTTCCATTCCTTTTCAGCGAGTTCTATCAGTTCAAGTGCGCGGGAGTTTACGCCAGTACCGTCGGCATTCAGCGATTGCAGCATCCTGAACATCGCCACGACCGTAGTATCTTTTACATCCTTATAGGTGCCGGGCTGATTGAGCTCATGCGAACTTAAACCCGTTCCCGCTGCAGGACTATAGGGCTGAATGGAAACACTTTTGTAAAGCAGTCCTTTATCAAAAAGTTGTTTCAGCGCCCACCAAAGGGTTTCAATATATTTATTGTCGAAGGTGATGTAAGGATCTTTGAGATCAACCCAATAGCCCATTTTGCGGGTCAGGTCGTCCCATTTATCCTTGTAGCGCATCACCGCTTCCCGACACTTCTTATTATAATCTTCAACGGAAATTTTGCTGCCGATATCTTCTTTGGTAATGCCCAGTTCCTTTTCCACTCCCAGTTCCACAGGCAAACCATGGGTATCCCAGCCAGCTTTGCGCTTTACCTGAAAGCCCTGCATGGTTTTGTAGCGACAAACCAAATCTTTTAAGGTGCGGGAAATAACATGGTGGATGCCGGGCATGCCGTTGGCGCTCGGCGGACCTTCATAAAATACGAAGGGCACACTACCCTCGCGCTGACTTACGCTTCTTTCAAATGTTTTCTCTTCCTCCCATTTCTGCAAATATTCCTGCTCTATGAAAGGTAAACTCAGTTGTTTGGATTCCAGATACTTAGCCGCCATGCTCTATTTTCAAAAGTCATTTGCCGGAAGCCCCCAAAATATTCATTCACAACCCTTTCCGGCAAGATCCACCTATTCCTAATCTAATTTAGGTGCGCAAAGGTAGTAAAATAACAGAGTTTATTTGTTAATTATCGTCATCCGTGCAGGCTGGGGAAAAGATGGGGAAAAGGCGGTTTCTGAATGAAAAAGCCCTGGCATTTCCACCCGGGCTTATTTCGATCTTCATTTCACTGTCTATGGTAGTTGCGCATAGCCATGCCGCAGTTTCCACAAAAAGTATTTCTCAAGCATCACCTTTCCAAAGTCATAAAATACATTCGGCAACATGATGGCAAAGGTTCGGGGTTTGAAGAGATGATTGGAAAAAATGATCACTTCCTTTTTGCCCGCATCCATAATACACAGTCCGGGTATTTCGCCCCATTTCTTCTCTACCATATCGGTTCTGCCTTTTATCGTCCTGATAACATTTTCTGCAACGATCTTTCCGGTTTCATCGCTTGGATAGCCGGTCTTTGGCACAGAAAAAGGAACGGCACCCTGTGTGAACGGCGCAGGCACGTTCACGGTAAGTCCGGCAGCCCACACACTGTCGTATTTTTTATGGCGATAAGAAGGGAGTACATCCAAGAATCCATTAGGCGCAGCTTCCAGCTCCGGTGAATTCGTGATCAGGTCAACACCTACAAACGGCGGCATCAGCATGGTGAAATTAGAAGGGAGCACTTCCCCATCGGTAAGCTCCACCTCGTGTTCGCGCACTTCTTTAATGCCTACCCCGGTTTTGTAGTGAATATGAAACATGTTCATAAAGCCTTTCAGCATGGATTCGCCCAGGGGCATACCGTCAATACCAAAGTGTCCGAGATAGGTTTCGGGGGTTACCCAGTAGAGATCTACTTTTTTGCGGATATGCTGATCGCGCAGCCATTTTTCGATGTTGAACAAAAACTCGTAGGCTGCACCCATGCATCCTGCCATTTGCGTAGCGCCAATAACGATAGGACCAGGGTTTTTCTTGAAGGCTTCAAGTTTTTCCCGCGCCTGCATGGCTTTGTCGGGCGTGCCTATGTAGCAGGCATGTTCGCGTACGCCCGGAGCAATGTCGTAATTCACTTTGGGTCCGGTGGCGATCACCAAATGGTCGTAAGAAAAATCGCCAGCCTGCGTATGCACCAGCTTTTTATCCGGATCAATTTTTTCCGCAACGGTCTGCACGAACTTTACTCCTCTTTTTTCGAGTACCGGACGGCGAGGAACGGTGATGTCCTTCAATTCGCGGCGCTTTGTGGGCACCCAGATGAGAGAAGGTATAAACAGGAAATTTTCATTACGGTCGATCAACGTCACTTCCACCTGTTCTTTCAGCTTTCTTTTTATTTGGATGGCTGCTGTAAATCCAGCAAAATTGCCTCCGATGACCACTACTTTCATACGAAAACTTTTTACAGTGAATGATGGTACAAAGTTCGACCGGATGGCGCTGCCGTTTGCATGTCGGCATCATAAGTATCACTGACAACTGTCATGCATCCTTGTTGCACAATCATTGTTCTGCAGTAATAGAGATGGTATCTGGAGCAACGACCATGACGACCGGGAGATAAACATGGCATGTTCTTTATTCGCCTTTAATGTTCCCGCGCAGAAAACGGGATCGTTAAAAAACATGAGGTCTGAACCGACACCCATTACAACAGAGGAAGAAAAAGAGAAAGCCCATGCGTTTTATCGCGAGGCATTGGAGCTACTGCATGAAAGTGGCGCCGACTTCATGCTGGGCGGAGCGTTCGCAATGTTCCATTACACGGGTATTTACCGCGATACTAAAGACCTTGATGTGTTCCTTAAGCCCTGCGACTACCCCAGGGTAATGAAGTTCTTTGCGGAACGTGGCTACGAAACGGTGCTCTATGATGTGCGCTGGCTGGCAAAAATTTACAAAGGAGCATTTTTCATTGACCTCATTTTTGATACGGTAAATAACATTTGCCTAGTGGACGACAGTTGGCTACAGCATGCACCGGTGGGTGAGTTTTGCGGCGTAGAGGTAAAATTTCTCCCTGCCGAAGAACTGATCTGGTGTAAGAGCTATGTATGGAATCGTGAGCGCTTTGATGGAGCCGACATCAACCATGTGCTGCTTCATCAGGGACGGCACCTTGACTGGAAACGACTGCTGCGGCGAATGGACCCGCACTGGCATTTACTACTGGCAGAGATTCTGCTTTTCCAATTTGTCTATCCCGCCGATTATCACGAAGCGATACCGAAATGGCTTTTTGATGAACTGATGAACCGTGCCCGGGAACAATATGAACTTCCGCCGCAGGTAGAAAAAGTATGCAGAGGACCTATAATTGACAATACCCAATACAGCGTGGACGTGCGGGAATGGAACTACAAATCTTCAACGATCAAAACTGTTTAGCATGAACGACCGCAAAGAAACCATACGTATAGCAGCCGTAGGCGACATACACGTAAGAGATACAGACCGCGGTAAATGGAGCCCCTGCTTCAAAGGTATTTCTGAGCGGTCAGATATATTGCTCCTCTGCGGCGACCTGACAGACACTGGCGATGAAGTGGAAGCAGAGGTGCTGGCGGAAGAACTGAAGACCTGTACGGTACCCATTGTGGCAGTGCTTGGCAACCACGACTATGAGAAAAACAGGCATAAACTCATACGGCAAACCATGGTAGCGGCCGGGGTGCATGTACTGGATGGAGAAGCGATCGTCATTAACGGTATTGGCTTTGCAGGGGTAAAAGGATTTGGAGGGGGCTTCGACAAGCATATGCTTTCTATGTTTGGCGAGGGCGCTATGAAAGCATTTGTACAAGAAGCTGTAGATGAAGCCTTGCACCTGGACCGGGCGCTGGCAAGGCTCGATCAGGAGCATGGAGATATCCCCAAGGTGGCTATGATGCACTATGCGCCAATAAAGGAGACCATCTACGGAGAGCCTGAAGTCATTTATCCCTTTTTAGGTTCCTCCCGATTGGCCGAACCCCTGAGCCGGCGAAATGTGGTTGTTGCCTTTCATGGTCATGCGCATGCAGGTGTGCTGGAAGGCACGACAAGCAATGGTGTAAAAGTATTTAATGTAGCACGGCCTATTTTGCAAAAAGCCGGGTTCGATTGCGGCTTCTATATTTATGAATTAGAGAGAGAACCTGCCGATGACAAGCGATAATATCTATCAGGCTAAGATTTATATCAAATCAATTGATTGCATTAAGCGATAACCCCTTAACTTTAACACAGAATTGATTCCCGCCATTTATTGTCCTGATCTTCCAACCGGACAACATTAAGATTAGATTGATTGCCAAAGGGGCATGCCGAAAACCCATTGAGAGTAGGCAGGGGTGAGCCGAAAACCTATTTAGAGTAGGCGGAAATATTGCACTATGGGAAAAATCTACGTGTCTTTTCTTCGATGCGTAGCCTGGATGATTGTACTGGGCTTCACATCTTATCGGTCGTCGGCAGTTGTTGTCACGATCAATGCTACAGGGACCACCGGCTCGTATAGAACCGGCTCAGTGAACAGCAGCGGAACCATCAATGATGGGAACATGACCTCTATCACGTCCTCTTCGTATCGGGGCTTTGCTTCCTTCGATTTGTCGTCGATACCCGTCGGGGCAGTTGTAAACTCAGTTTCTCTGACTTTTACAACTTATTCGTCAACCAGCAGTACCGCCAGCAATCCGATCTATGGTTTTACAGGCGATCCTTCTACTATGACAGGATCAACATTGTACACCAATGCAGGTAGTGGAAGCAATTTTAACAGCAGTTCATGGACAGCCAATGCCGCGAATACTAAGACGCTGAATGCAGCGGGAATTGCTTTTATTCAAAATAATGCAGGAAATGCTTTTGTTAATTTGGGCTTCGTAAGAGGTTCTACCAATACCTACAATATTTATGGGTATCCTGGTACAAGTACTCAGCAACCGGCACTGACGATCGATTACACGGCTCCTACTCCCTGTAATGGCCCTATTACACCTATTACAGCGGCGTCTTCCACTAGTGCAGCTTGTGTCGGAACGGCGTTCACAATCACGAGCAGCGGTGTTGCTGTGGGTACATCGGGTGTTGCTTATCAATGGCAGACCAGCGCACCTTCTGCTAATGCTTTTATTGACGTTGCAACTGGAGGCACTTCAGCTTCCCTGGCTATTAGCAGTCAAACTACTGCAACTGACTATAGGCTTCGCGTAATCTGTACCAACTCTAATGATACAACTTATAGCAACGTACTGGCTATTGGTCAAAATCCATTTTACAATTGCTATTGTACACCCGTGACTACATGTACCAATGAAGGTATTGAAAACGTTGACTTCAACTCAGGGGCGATCAATAACCCTTCTACGTTCTGTGCCAATTCAGGTTATAGTGACTACTCGGGTCTCGGTGCATCTGCAACCGTAACACAGGCGCAGGTAGTTCCTATTTCTGTAACCGCGCATATCAATTCCAATCCTGCGAGTGCAGGAGTTTGGATTGACTATGATCACAGCGGTACGTTTGATGCCAGTGAATACACGAGCCTCGGTTCTTCGACAGTTACTATCCCCAGTGGTGGTACCACCTATGTGTTTAGCGGCAATATTCAGATCAGCCCAACGGCTATGACGGGTATTACCAGAATGCGCGTGCGTTCTGCTAACCAAAATGGCATCACCAATACTTCTTCTTGTATCTCCTCATCTGCATTTGGAGAGTTTGAAGATTATCTGATCACAATCAATGCCGGCACTGCTTGTTCCGGAATACCTACTGCGGGTAGCATCACTACGGCACCTACATCGGTTTGTCCTTCCACCAACTTTACGCTTACGGCTTCAGGTTTTTCAAATGGAGTGACCGGACTTAATTATCTCTGGGAGGTGTACAATACGGGAACCACTACCTGGGATCCGGCACCGGGTACGAACAATACCTTTACCTACACGGGCAATATTACCGCTTCAACTGATTTCAGGTTTACGGCAACCTGTACCAATGGTAACGGTACTGCCTCCACTACGCCTGTTACGGTAGCCATAAGTCCCTTCAATCAGTGCTATTGCACACCAGCTACCACCAGCACGAGCTACTATATCAATAACTTTTCAACCACCAACGGACTCCAGAACATCAGCAAGCTTGCCTCAGGATATTCTACAGGTGGATATGCCAATTATTCTGGCACAGATACTGTTGCTCTTTTAGAAAATGGTTCATTTAACTTCTCTACAAACTTTGGTTCTTCGTCAACCTACACTTTTGGAATTAAGGTTTGGGTAGATTGGAACCATAATGGTATTCTTAATGATGCCGGTGAAGAGATGTACGTATCTTCTGGCTATGCAACATCTTTCAGTGGTACTATTACTGCGCCGGCTGGAGCAATGACTGGCTTTACCCGTATGCGCATCGGTGCCAACTACAATAGCAGCACAGGACCAACCACACCTTGTACCAATTTTGCAAACGGCGAATATGAAGATTACACGCTTAATCTGGTACAGCTTGTTCCATGCAATGGTACGCCGACGGCGGGTACCGCTACGGCTCCGGCCAATGTTTGTCCTAACGCCAGCTTTATGCTGCAGGCTTCAGGTTTCACCACCGGTTCCGGCCTTACTTATAGCTGGGAAGAGTCTCCGGCTGGAGCGGGTTCATGGACGCCCATTGGTACGGCCACAACAGCCAATTACACCGTAACGGCTGGTATCACCAGCGGGATGGACTACCGTTTTAAAGTAACCTGTGCCAACGGAGGTTCTTTCGATATCTCCAATATCGTTACCGTATCGCTCAATCCTTTCTACAATTGCTACTGCACACCAGCCAGCAACTGTACGAACGAGGGTATTGAGAACGTAACTTTCGACGTGATCAACAACAACTCTACCTTCTGCACTAATGCAACGGGCTACAGCGATTTCTCCTCACTTGGTGCTAATGCATCTGTTACGCAGGGACAAAACGTTACGATTTCTGTTACAGCGCATATCAATTCCAACCCGGCTTCTGCAGGCGTATGGATAGATTATGACCAAAGCGGAACTTTTGACACTTCAGAATATACACTGATTGGAAGTTCTACTGGCGTAACCACACCTGCAACGCAAGTGTACTCTACCAATTTCATTATTCCCGTAACTGCAATGACAGGTATTACCAGAATGCGTGTTCGCTCGGCTAACCAAAGCGGCATTGCAAAAACTTCTGCTTGTACCAACAGTGGTGTGTATGGAGAATATGAGGATTATCTGATTAATATCACGGCGGCCACCAACTGCTCAGGCATGCCCACGGCAGGTACCGTTAATGCTCCTGCTACAGTTTGTCCGAACATTCCGTTTTCGCTCAGTACAACCGGTACGACCAACGGTGCACTGGGTCTGAGCTATCAATGGCAGGTGTACAATACCTCTACCCTGACCTGGGATCCTGCTCCCGGCACGAACAATGGTACTACTTATGCAGTGCCTGCAGGTATTACGACGCCAACGGATTATCGTATGATGATCACCTGTGCGAATGGTGGTGGTTTTGACTTTACCAATACAGCTACTGTCGGCATTTCTCCGGTAGCGCAGTGCTACTGTACTCCGGGCGGCACCAACAGCAGCTATTATATCAATGACCTTTCTACTACCGGTGGCTCTATCAACATCAACAAAACGGGTACTGGCTTTCAGACCGGCGGCTATGGCGACTTTACCACTACGGATACGCTGCAACTGATGGCCAGCAATTCCTTTACGCTGAATGCTCAGTACGGAAGCGGAACCAACACCTTTGGAACGAAGATCTGGATTGACTTTGGTGCCGATGGCGATTTCTCGACCGCCGGCGATCTTGTTTACACTTCATCTTCTTATGCCAATACGTTCAGCACTACGATCAACATTCCGGCAACAGCTACACCGATCACAACAAGGATGAGAATTGGTATTTCTTACACACCATCCTCTGGTCCTGCAGGTCCATGTTCGGTAATATCCGGTGAGTTTGAAGACTACACCATCGTGATTCTTCCGGCACCATCCTGCGTAGCAAGCACAGGACTTGGCAATGCGGCTCCGGGTTACAGTACCGCTACGCTCATCTGGGGCGCAGTTCCGGGCGCAGCAGGATACCAATATGTAGTGGATCAAACCGCTACGGATCCAACCGGAGCAGGTACTCCTACTACGGATACTTTCTACAACGCTTCCGGACTTGCACCTGCCAGCGTTTACTATCTACACGTACGTACCAACTGCGGCAGTGGTAATTTCTCAACATGGTCCACTCAAAGCTTCTACACTACTGTGGTAAATGACTCTTGTGTCAATGCCATTGCAGTTCCCTGGACTGGCACCATCTCCGGCGATAATACTTTCGCTACGAATGATGCCCTTCCTTCAGTAACCTGCGGCAGCTCCACTACTACCACCGGCACTTATCATGGTTTGTGGTACACAGTGACTCCGGCAACTTCCGGCACCATGACGATTTCTGCCTGTGTGAATGCCTTCGATACCTATATGCGTATCTACGAAGGTTCTTGCGGCGGATTTACTACCTGTACCGGTTATGACGATGACGGCTGTTCTTCGGGCAATGGTTCGGAATACACTTTCAGTGCAGTAGCCAATACAACTTATTATGTATTGCTCGGCACTTATGGTTCTGGTAGCTCGCCCAACAGCGGTACATTTACACTCACTGTTACTGGAGTGCCTTTGTCGATCAAGCTCGAAAACATCAGCGCAACCAATGCAGGTACTCGCAATCGTATCGATTGGGTGACAGGTAATGAAGAGAAAGGTGACAAATTCGAACTTGAAAGAAGCAGCGACGCCAGCAATTTTGAATTGATTGGTCTGATCGGTGCAAAAGGTGAAGCATCTAAATACACTTATTGGGATGAAGCTCCTTTGAACGGTATCAATTACTACCGCCTGAAGATGGTAGATGCTAATGGCTCAACTAGCTATTCGAAAACAGTATCTGCTTCTACAAGAGTAAGTGGTCAGTTCTCGGTAGATGCTTATCCAAATCCTGTGAAAGACAACCTTACTGTGGTAGCTCATGGTACTGATGCACAGGATGGAACGGTAACCATCAGCGACCTGTCGGGCAAAGTAGTTCGTACGGTGAAAGCAGATGGCGGATATGCCAGCCTGGATATGAAGAATCTTGCCGCCGGTTTCTACATAGTGAAATACAGCGACAAAGAACATACTCAAACCCTTAAAGTAACCAAACAGTAAGGACGATTTAGCTTTGGTTTTAGAGACCCGGTATTTTTGCCGGGTCTCTTTAATTTTACCATAGTCCCTGTGTCACCGCAGGTGGAGAGCTATCCCAAAGGCTCTTGCCTGAATTCTGTTATTTTGTACAGCTACGAAGAAGAGGTGCAGTCGCTTATGAAATTCTCACACTTACACAATCATACTCAGTTTTCCCTGCTCGACGGGGCTTCCAATATTTCGAGGCTTTTCGATAAGGCAGCCAAAGATGAAATGCCAGCTATGGCGATTACCGACCACGGCAATATGTTTGGTGTGTTTGAATTTGTAGCAGAAGCCTGGAAGAATAAGAAAGTAGTCGGTACCACCGCCGAAGGTAAGGACATCACGGAGCCGGTGGTAAAGCCTGTGATTGGTTGTGAATTTTACCTTGTTGAAAACCGGCACAAGCGTCAGTTTTCGCGCGATGAAAAAGATCAGCGCTTCCACCAACTGCTGCTGGCAAAGGATGAAACAGGCTATAAGAATCTGGTAAAGCTCTGTTCCCTGGGCTTTATGGAAGGACTCTATGGAAAATATCCACGCATTGATAAAGAGCTGGTGCAGCAATACCACGAAGGACTGATTGCCACCACCTGTTGTCTCGGTGCATCGGTTCCCCGCACTATTCTAAAAAAAGGAGAAGAAGCGGGCGAAATAGAATTTAAATGGTGGCTCGATCTGTTTGGTGACGATTACTATGTAGAATTTCAAAGACACGAAATTCCCGAGCAGATCAAAGTAAATGATGTATTGGTAAAATTTGCGCGTAAGTACAAGGTGCCCATCATCGCTTCCAACGATTCGCATTATGTAGATCGTGAAGATGCCAATGCCCACGACATTCTGCTGTGTATCAATACGGGCGAAAAACAAAGTACGCCCAGCAACAAAGACTTTGCCGACGACGATGAGCTGCGCCCCAAAGACACACGCTTTGCCTTTTACAACGATCAGTTTTATTTTAAGAACACGCAGGAAATGTCTTCCGTGTTTCAGGATATTCCGGAGGCAATAGACAATACCAACCTTATTGTTGAAAAGATAAAACCGTTGAAGCTGGAGCGCGAAATACTGCTCCCCCACTTTAAAGTACCTCAGGAATTTCACGACGATCAGGATGCCTTTCTCGAACACCTTACCTGGACAGGCGCCAAAGACCGCTACCGCGATCTCACCCCCGAAATAGAAGAGCGCATTCGCTTTGAGCTGTTCACCATCAAGACCATGGGCTTCGCGGGCTACTTTCTCATTGTTGCCGACTTTATCAAAGCGGGTCGCGACCTCGGTGTGTTTGTAGGTCCGGGACGCGGATCTGCTGCGGGCTCAGCGGTGGCTTATTGTATCGGCATCACCAATATTGATCCTATAAAATACAATCTGCTGTTTGAGCGCTTTCTTAATCCCGAGCGTAAGAGCATGCCGGATATAGATACCGACTTCGACGATGTGGGCAGGCAAAAAGTGATAGACTATGTGGTAAACAAATATGGCAAAAATCAGGTAGCGCACATCATTACCTATGGCACCATGGCGGCGAAAATGTCCATAAAGGATGTAGCCCGCGTGCTCGATCTGCCCCTGCAGGATGCCAATGCCCTGGCAAAGCTTGTACCCGAAAAGCCTGGCATATCACTAAAGCGCGTACTCCATGCACCGCTAAAAGGTGAAAAATCGCTGGAAGAAAAAGAAGGACTTGGCGCCGAAGAATTTGAACAGATCAATGCCATCCGCGAGCTGTATAACAATGAGAACCGACCCGAATCGCGGGTGCTGCACGAAGCCGAAAAGCTGGAAGGCTCTGTCCGCAATACCGGCATCCACGCAGCGGGCATCATCATTGCCCCAAAAGACCTTTCAGAATTGATACCCGTAGCCACCAACAAAGATGTGGAACTGCTGATCACACAGTTTGAAGGAAATGTGATCGAAAATGCCGGTGTGATCAAGATGGACTTTCTGGGACTGAAAACCCTCACCATCATCAAAGACGCACTGGCACTCATTAAAAGAAACTACGGACTGGAAATAGATATTGACGCTATTCCACTCGATGACCTCACGACTTACGAACTCTATCAGCGTGGCGAAACCAACGGTACTTTTCAGTTTGAAAGTCCGGGGATGCAGAAATATCTCCGCGAGCTCCGTCCCGATAAATTTGCCGACCTCATTGCCATGAATGCGCTCTACCGTCCGGGACCGCTAGAGTACATTCCCAACTTCATAAAGCGCAAACACGGCGAAGAACCCATTACCTACGACCTGCCGGAGATGGAAGAATATCTTTCCGATACTTATGGCATTACCGTATATCAGGAGCAGGTGATGCTATTGTCGCAAAAACTTGCCGGTTTTAGCAAGGGCGATGCGGATGTACTGCGCAAGGCGATGGGTAAAAAGCAGAAGGCGGTGCTCGACAAAATGAAGAGCCAGTTTGTAGAAGGTGCCAAAGCCAAGGGACACCCTGAGGACAAGCTCAATAAAATATGGACCGACTGGGAAGCCTTTGCGCAATATGCCTTCAACAAATCGCACTCCACCTGCTATGCCTTTGTTGCTTACCAAACCGCTTATCTTAAGGCGCACTACCCTTCCGAGTACATGGCGGCGGTGCTCAACAACCAGGGCAATATTGACAAGATCAAGTTCTACATGGAAGAATGCCAGCGCATGGGTTTGCAGGTATTGGGTCCGGATGTGAACGAATCGCTGAAAGGATTTTCGGTAAATAAAGAAGGCATCGTAAGGTTTGGGCTCAATGCCATCAAAGGCGTGGGCGAAGCTGCTGTGGAAGATGTGATTGCCGAGCGCGAAAGCAACGGACCTTATGTTACGGTATTCGATTTTATTCAGCGCGTCAATCAGCGTACGGTAAATAAGAGAACGTTGGAAAACCTGGTGCTTGCCGGTGCGCTCGATTGCTTTAAAGATATGCACCGCGCCCAGTATTTCTTTGCTCCACCCACCGACCCCAAGACCGGACTCGAGCGACTTGTAGCCTTTGGCAATCAGTTTCAGGCAAGTGCTACTTTGGCTACCAACAGCCTTTTTGGCGAGATGGCAATGCCCGATGTGAAGCCGCCCGTCATTCCCCTCTGCGAACCCTGGACCCTACCCGAGCTCCTCGACCGCGAAAAAGAAGTGATCGGCATCTACCTCAGCGCTCACCCACTCGATGGTTTTAAATTTGAGATGGAGCATTTCAATTTTTTACCCCTCTCCGAACTCGAAAACAACAAGGGACGAAGTGTGCGCATAGCCGGCTTTGTGACCGATGCGGCGCATATGACCACCAAGAAAGGCAGTAAATTCGGCAAGTTTATCCTCAACGATTATTCCGGCAACCATGAAGTAGTACTGTGGCAGGAAGACTATGTAAAGTACAATCAGTTTATAGACAACGGGCAGAAGCTGATGATGCAAGGCGCTTACCAGCAAAACGAATGGCGCGGCAACTGGGAATTTAAAGTTCATCAGGTAATGCTGCTGGAAAACGTGCGCAAGACACTCATTAAGCGAATGAAGCTATCCATACCCGTGCAGCAACTCAATGCCGATGTGCTTGTCTTTCTGCAACAAAACTTCAAGCAACATCAGGGAAAGACCGACGTTGTTTTTCATATCCACGACGAAGAAAATAATATCTCTTTGAAAACCCACAACTTCAAGCTCGACCTCAATGACGATTTCCTCCAGTTTCTGGCAGCCAACGAAGCCATTGGCTTTGCTATAGAAGCGGTGTAGAAAGTGGAAGGGATAGTGAGTTTTGTGCAATTGGGTACCTGCGATGTAGAGCCTAATCATTGGCGGGTGCCGACTTCAAATTTTTGGAGGATTGGTGTATATTTCAGTTAGGGTTGTTGGTCATTTTATCGGATACCTTCATCATGGCACTTAAACAATTAATATGGCTGCTAGTTTTTCCGTTGACTATCATCCTGTTTGGAACAATCACGAAGTGGTGGTATGTCTTGCCGGTTGACGCACCTGACACTATGATGATTGGATTTCCTTTAGCTTTTACTAGTGACGGATGGCATACTTCTATGTCATGTCAAATATTTTTACTTGAGTTTGTAGTTGACTTCTTTGTGTATTTCTCAGGATGTTTTCTGATTGGATTTCTTATCACTCGCAATCTGACAAGGGTTTCTATCCCTAGGTGGGTGACAGGACTTTTATGGACTGTTTCAACAATGATTTTTTCTGTTGCAGTATTTTTTGCAAGTTTTCCGGAACATACTTCTGAAATCAAAAGAGATTGGGAAAGACAGGTTTTGGCTACAGGCTTTAAATTCATATGGACACATCAAGACAGACCCGATTTTACAAATTATGATACAAACAAAAAATAAGCGAACGTATCAGATAGGTTTGTTGCTGTGCTGACTGACAATACGCAGCCTCAACATTTGTTCGTCTGTTGTCCGACATGTTAGCGAAGCGCATGTCGAACTCAGGGATGAGGCGGATTTGTAATCCTCATCTGGTAATAGCTACCCACGGTTTCATAAAGAAGGTTGACAAAGTTCCGGCAAACGAAATTGACCGGGCGATACGACTGAGAAACCAATATTTCTATAACAATCAAAAAAGGTAATCCTATGGCAACTAAACAATTGAAAACTTACTCACTTGCCGAGATGAAAGACATGCATATCGGCAAAGTCGGGTCAATGGAACGAGACGACTACGAATATGAACTTCGAATGGAGGTTTTAGGAAAAATGATAAAAGCCGCCAGACAAGAAAGAAATTTGACACAGGAAGAACTCGGAAAACTTGTTGGAGTTCAAAAAGCTCAGATATCAAAGCTTGAAAGCAGTGCCAACAGTGCGACAATAGACACCAATATAAAAGTGTTTAAAGCACTGAAAGCAGAGATCAATTTTAACGTAAAACTTGAAGACAACTTTGTCAAACTAGCCTGATCTAGACAGTCTTGGTGGCTGCTTTTTAGAGATTCCATCATAACTATAGTTGCCGAATTTCTGTCTCCTGAGGCAAAAAATAACGCTGCGAAAAAACAACAAACTTCTGCCTATGATGACGCGCTATATTTTGATTCCCGTGGCTGCGGTATTACTACTCACCACATTTGCCGCTTGTTCGTCCCGTACTATACCCGAGGGTGCAACCGCCATTCGCCCATTTGAGAAGGAGAAATACCTGGGCAAATGGTATGAGATCGCGCGGCTCGACTTTAAGTACGAAAAAGACCTCAACAATACCACCGCCGAATATTCTGTACGAGAAGACGGACTCATTGCCGTGCAAAACAGAGGCTACAATACCCAAAAAGGCAAGTGGGAACAAGCAACCGGCAAGGCAAAATTTGTGAAGAGCGAAGATGTGGCGATGCTGGAGGTTTCCTTTTTCGGACCTTTTTACGCCGGCTATAATGTCATTGCGCTCGATAAGGATTATCAGTATGCGCTCGTAGCAGGTGAAAGCCTGAAATATCTCTGGATCTTGTCCAGACAAAAAACTATCCCCGCCGATATCAAAGCACAATACCTGAAAATCGCCGAAAGCATTGGCTACAATACTTCCGAGCTATTATGGGTGAAGCATGATTAGCATTCGCATCAGGCAACTGAGAACCTCATTCAGATTTCATTACAAATGGTAATTTCGAAAGCATGAGGAATGGAGACATCAAACACGCCGCCCGACGAATACTCAACACGAAATTTCCGATAAAGGCATCGGCAGGTGCTTCGATGAAACATTTGAGGATTGTAAAAATATCCGTCCTCACATGCCTCGCTTCTATTTCGAGCCTGTCTTTACTTGGTCAAAGTAAGAACACATGGATCGCTTTTTTGAATAAAGACTCCACTTTAATTGGCTACAAAGACCATAATGGCGCTGTAAAAATTGAACCAAAATTTGAGAACTTCACGAGCGCTATTAGGTTTGACGACATCATTGCAGCTATAGAAGAAAGACGCGGTAAATGGAGCAGTTATTATCTCACAAAATCGGGTAACGTTGTTGGGATGGACAGTTTATACTTTATCGACAATATTCCTGATTGTGAAAGTGAAGGCTTTATTCGCTTCAGTGACAAAAAAACCGGAAATGTAGGCATGTTTGACCGAACGGGAAAAGTGGCAATCCCGGCAATTTATAATTACCTGACGAATGTGAGGAACGGGATGATAACAGGTCTTAGAGGAGCCGAAAAAAAGCTTACTGACGGTGGCGAGCATTATCAGTGGATCGGTGGTCGGGAGTTCCTTATTGACACAAGCAATCATATTTTGATTGAAGATTTTGCATCTTCCCATCATTTAAACTTTTTCACACTCGAAAAGAGTAAAGCACCCCATCCAGACACCATACGAAAATCCTTTCTGGCTACCGATGGCTTCTACTATTCATTTGTAGACTTTGAAAAAGAATTCAAGCAATGGCTGGCACAAGACCTCTTAAACAATCTGACTGTGGATAGGTTGATTGCTAATTCATATGATACAATTGTGTGGGAATCAGCTAGAGGATGGAAAAAGTCGGCTAGCGAAAAACTGATTACGAACAACTACAGCACCCTAAAAAACGGATTGCTGAAAATGCTTTTACCGAAAACGGAGTATCTTATTTCGCTCGATGGACTCAATCCCTATTTGTTGGAAACCACTGAATTTGAGCAATATTTCAACAATTGTGGCGAGCCAAAGGATTGGATCTATCCTACGATGTCCGTAATTATTTTTGACGGTGCTGAACGAAAGCAGACGCAAAATCATTACGAATTTTTGCGGACAGACAAGGGCTATAAATTGATTAGTTTGACTATGCGAAATGCGAAATTGCAATAGCAAATTCACTGGAAGTAGTTTCGGAACTCGGGCGGGCTAAAATGTTTCCATTAAAGCACATCAGTTAATCCCCATATGAACCCAAATGAAAAATCTGTGCTGGCGAACAGGCAAATAAAATTGGAGAAACCAGTTCAGCAAAAATTTTTCGGGCTAGACCATCTGAGAGCATTGGCAATTCTGCTTGTTTTTCTTTTCCATTACATTATTCTTAGCAGTGGAATGCCTGAATGGCTACCCTACCTGGCAACCTTTGGATGGACCGGGGTAGATCTTTTCTTTGTACTAAGCGGCTTTTTGATTTCATCTCAACTCTTTGCTCAAATCAAAAGAGGCAAGAAAATAGGGTTGAAACAGTTTTTCCTAAAGCGTTTCTTTAGAATTGTTCCGGCTTATCTGGTAACCTTGGGACTTTATTTCTGCTTCCCTTTTTTTCGGGAAAAAGAAAGTTTACCGCCGCTATGGAAGTTTCTAACCTTTACACAAAACATCGGGCTGAACCTGAAAGATTTTGGAACATTTTCTCACGCATGGTCGCTTTGTGTAGAAGAACATTTTTATTTTTTCCTTCCTATTACACTTGTCTTGCTGCAAACTACCCAAAGCCTGAAAAGATCGTATTGGATTTTGATCGCCATGTTTTTGGCTGGTTTTCTGGTAAGATTATACAGCTTTAATGAGCTTTATGTTCCCAAAAAGGAATATTCAAATAGCTGGATATACTGGTACAAATACATTTACTACCCTACTTACACACGTCTCGACGGACTTTTGGTTGGTATCTCTATTGCTGGTGTTTATCAGTTTTTACCAAGGCTTTGGGATAAAATAGCGCGATACGGTAACCTGTTTATTGTTTTAAGTTTGGCGGTTTTGGTTGCTGCCTTTTTTCTTTGTGAAGAGCCGATGGGTTTCAACGCATCCATTTTCGGGTTTTCCCTCATTGCCATCGGCTATGGTCTGATGGTTGTTGGGGCAGTAAGTCCTACAAGCTTTTTATACAGGTGGAATTCAAAAATAACCCGCTGGTTAGCGACGCTGTCTTATGCCATTTACCTCAGCCACAAAGCCGTGATACATATGACACATCATTTGCTTTCCGGCTTCAGCCTTGATGCTAATTTGATGCTTTTGGTTTCTATGGTCACTTGCATAGCTTTCGCAATATTGCTTCACATCTTCGTCGAAAAACCATTTATGAGGTTACGCGCCGGAATAATGGAACACATTTAGGGTCAGTTGCCACCGTCGTTCAGGTTTCGAACCCGGGCTTTATATTCTCCGCTATAGAAACGAGAAAGGCATTTATTATTATAAGATCGTCAAGTATTAGTGACTAATAAGAGGTATTCGATGAACATCCCGGAATTGCAGGTTTTGTTGATGGAATATTTGTTTTTCCTTTTTGGACGTTTGGCAGTTTTGTAAATAGTTTGTAATGACTCTGTTGTTCGACATGTTAGCGAAGCGCATGTCGAACTCAGGGATGAGGCGGATTTGTAATCCGCTTTTGTTCCAGAATCCTTTTCGCCAGTTATTCTTGGTTCAACGGACAACTTCACCGTTCACAAAGACCAAAGCTAAGTGCTCGTAAAAGTCTTGAGCGATTTCAAAAACTAACGCGGCAGTAAACATGAAATATCATCGAGAATAAATTCCGCTGCGAGGTAATGCAGCTCCTTCATTCGTCACTAAAAACCAAATTGATTTTTAACTTGCAGCAAGACTTGTTCGTTATGCCTAATTATGGCAAATACCCAATCCATCTGAAATTATTCTGTACACTGATTTCACTTTTCTTATCGCCGCCAGGTTTCGGTCAGCATTCAACGTTTCTGAAAACTACAGGCAAGAAGCATCTGCACTATATAGTTTGCCGCAACGACAAGGTGATCGTCTATAAAATGGGCAGTTACTTCGACAAAGCTGGTAGCGGACCGGCTATTCTCAAAACAGACACTTTAACTTGCACTAACACAGATGAATGCAATGGCAAGTTTTTTACGCTCCTAAAGCGCGGACCATCTTATACCCTGATATCCGATAAAGGAAAAAAATTTAAAACTGAGGTAGAGCATGACTCAATTGTAACTACGGAATTGAACCATGCCTACTGTCTGAAAAGCTATTTTGACTTAAGCGATCAACTAAACAAGGAATTTACCCTTTATCATTACACGTTCAGAAATGGCTATTATGTCTGGGAAAAGCATTCAAACAAATCGATCCGTCATGACGAATTTGTTGTACAGATAAACAGGGAAATTACCAGGATATACGACAGCATTTCGCAAATGCAGACGGCATTTTTAAATACAACAAATTTTATCACGGCCCATGCCGGACAAGCTTCCTACACAATTTTGAAGGACAGCATCAGCAGTTTACCCATAGACCACAGACCCGACAACGGCTACTTTGATGAATCAGTTTATCAAATGGCAAAAGCAAACCCAGAGTATTTTTACAAGCTCTTGCAGGACTTTCCGTCCCACAAAGTCTTTCTTTACTTCGCCGTTGACCACGACAAAAAACTGATCAAAAGCCTCAGACAAATAGAGGGCTATGACGACTTGAAAAGGGAATTCCTGAAAGAGTATAAAACAAATCGAGGCATGCTGTATAGAACTCTTGGCGGATATGCAGTAACTATCGGGCTGATTACCTGGCTGATTGCGGCCCAACCCTGAGACCTATAGCCATGGTAAAAATCTCACGGGTGATTGCTTAATACGTCATACTTCTATTGACAACAAACCGGGTCTCTGAGAGACACAATGGCCTGCGCTATCCGGCATCAATGGAAAAGAAACTGATTAAAATTGTTTTCCTCCGCCGCGTCAATTTCCTTCTTTCAGTTTATGGCATCACCCGCCGAACAAACCGCAGATCCATAGCCATTAGCTTTTGCTTTTTTACACGGGCCTCCGGCGACAAGTACTCAGGACTCTCGGGATTGAGATCCTGCGCCGACTGGTCATACACATATTTTACCGGCGCCTGTGCCAGGGGCATATTCAGGTCTTTCAGCATTATCTCTTCGGGCAAACGCTCTACCTTCTTATTGAGCCAGAAGGACTGTGCCACATAGTTCTTTTGCGGATAGTATAAAAACATGCAGGTACCGCCCTTAATGTAGTCGATCACCTTACCTATAGCTTGATTGCTCACGGCAGGACAGCCCCAGCTCCGGCCCAATCGCCTTTGTCCGGCTATAAACGACGGACTAACATAATCGGCTCCGTGCACAACAATCGCCCTGTCGAATGCCGCAGAATTAAAGCCGTTGTCCATACCATAGAGCCGCAGGGAGTTTCCATGCTGACCTTCATAGGTATCGCCGGTAACATAAAAACCGATGCTGCTTTGGTGAGAATTTTCTGTATTGGAAAAAGCGGTGGCAAACTCGTCGCCCGAACCCTGACCATGCGCCACAAAGTCGTTCATAAGCACCTTCTTCTTTGCGAGATCAATGATCCATAACCGGTGCCGTGTAGATGATAGGGTGAAGTCGGCCACAGAGAGCACCTGCCGCGAGTTATCGAGCTTGCCCGCATTGCGAAGGTTAAGATAGCCTTTCATTGCTGCAGCAAAAGCCTCGAACGAAATCTTTTCCGAGCCCTTAAAGTCTATTTCGGTATAGACCTGATGGATATACTTGTCGAGATCTGCAGGGGTAGCTGCAAGCGCAGCATTCGTAGTGGGTTCTTTCGCAGTTGCCAACTGTAGGGTAACGACTCCTGTTGCAGCGGCAATCAGGCACAAAATCACTTTCTTCATGAACCAGGTGTTTAAAAATATTATTTGTAATGGGAAGGTTGTAAAGATACTATAGCATCTACAACCCACCAAGGACGTTGGGTCCGTTTCGCTCCGTTTAACGCGGATTTAACGGTAATGAGCCTTTTCATCCACAGCTTGTTAAAAGCGCTGTATATCAACAAAGCATGTGCGTTAAAGGGCTTAGTTCTGCAAATGAATTTATGTAGCTTTGGCGGTCTTTAAAAAAATATTCTGGTAATGAAAGAAGTTTATATCATCTCCGCAGTCCGCACGCCCATGGGTAGCTGGGGCGGAGCATTGAAAGATTTTTCTGCCACAAAACTCGGATCTGTCGCTATAAAGGCTGCGCTGGAAAGAGCCGGTGTTGCAGCAAGCGAAGTCAACGAAGTATTAATGGGCTGCGTGCTGCAGGCCAATCTCGGTCAGGCGCCCGCCCGGCAGGCCGCCCGTTTTGCCGGCGTACCCGACAATGTGCCCTGCACTACGGTCAACAAGGTTTGCGCCTCGGGCATGAAAGCCATCATGCAGGGAGCTCAGTCCATTATGCTCGGCGACAACGACGTAGTGGTGGCCGGTGGTATGGAAAGCATGAGTAATGTGCCTTTCTACAGCGATACCTTGCGCTGGGGCAATAAATATGGCAATGCTACACTCATCGACGGTCTGGCAAAAGATGGACTGACCGATGTGTACCACAACTACGCTATGGGAAATGCCGCAGAGCTTTGTGCCAAAGAATGCAACATCAGCCGCGAAGATCAGGATGCCTTTGCCATAGTAAGCTATCAACGCAGTCAGAAGGCATGGAATGAGGGAAAATTTGATGCTGAAATTGTTCCGGTAGAAATACCGCAGCGCAAGGGCGAACCCATCAAAATGGCTAAAGATGAAGAGCCCTGGAATGTAAAATTTGACAAAATACCTGAGCTGCGTCCGGCATTTACCAAAGATGGTACGGTAACGGCTGCCAATGCTTCTACCATGAACGATGGCGCCGCGGCTTTAGTGCTGATGAGCAAGGAAAAAGCTGAGGCCCTCGGACTGAAGCCGATTGCAAAAATCAAAGGTTATGCCGATGCTGAGCAGGCGCCTGAATGGTTTACTACCTCCCCTTCTCTTGCTGTGCCTAAAGCCGTAGCAAAGGCCGGCTTGAAGATGGAAGACATTCAATATTTTGAGCTCAACGAAGCCTTTAGCGTGGTGGGCATCGTAAACAGTCAGAAGATGAACATCAAACCCGAACAGGTAAACGTGAATGGTGGTGCTGTGTCGCTGGGTCATCCGTTAGGTTGCAGTGGTGCCCGCATCATCGTTACGCTTATTAACGTGTTGAACCAAAATGGTGCTACATACGGTGCGGCAGGCATCTGCAACGGTGGCGGAGGGGCAAGTGCAGTAGTTATTGAGAAGATGTAGTCAATATTTCTGTAAGTCTTTGGAAAGGGTCGTTTCAGCAAATGAGGCGGCCCTTTTTCTATGACTCTGCGCGATGCACGCTTCCGCAATAGGCAAGAGTTCGATCCCGATCCTGCGGAACGCCTGGTCTTAAAATTTTTGTTAAAGAAAAATAAAAAAATAAAATTCGTTTTTATATCTTTATCACATGTAAGGCTGTCAGGAGATGTGTTTTTGTGCACAGGTACATGGAGCAGTAAGGCGTAAGGTTGTGGAGACAGACTTCAGGGACCTATCGAGAAAACTTCTTGTTCATTTGTCAGTAGCCCGAAAATATGCGCAATACTGCTTTTGCCGTCTTGATCTTGCTCTCTCCTTTTGCGGGAAATGCGCAATATTATGGGGGTGCCAATGATGGAATAGCGATCACGAACGCCGGAGTTCAGAACTCCTCCCCTTCTATTTTCTTTGGTGGTGCAAATGACGGACATGCCTCTACGGCTGCTCTGCAACAAAATGCTACGCCCTCTATTTTCTTAGGCGGCAGCAACGATGGCCACGCTGTATTATTCGCAGCCAATCAGAATCCTACACCAGGCATCTTTACCGGGGGAGCCAGTGATGGTTATGCAGTTGCTACGTCCGCACTACAAAATCCCACACCCGGTATATTCGTCGGTGGTTTCAATGATGGATTCGCTTCTGTGCTCAGCCCGGCACAGAATCCCACGCCCTCCATATTTCTTGGTGGTGCTAACGATGGTTTTTCCATGCAGCATGTGGCGCTACAGAATCCGCTGCCCGATGTATATAAAGGAGGCGGCGACGATGGTTACGCTGCACAACTCAGTATCGGTCAAAATCCCTCATCCCCTCTCGAAATACAATTGCTTAGCTTTTCGGGCGAATGGTTTCGTGAGGATGCACTTTTGGAATGGACTACCGGGGTAGAGAGAAATCTGGACCATTTTGAGCTGGAGCGCAGTGAAGACGACGGAACATCTTTTTCGACCCTTGCACTCATAAGTCCGGCTTCCTCATCCGGCGAAAACCGCTACCGGTATCTTGATGTCGGGGCCTACTACCTTTCCTCAGCATTTTTATTGTACCGGTTAAAGTCTGTTTCTACGAGTGGAGAAGTGGCTTATTCGGGCATCGTAAAATTGATGCTTAATGCTACAGCTCCGTCGTTTGCCGTGTTCCCCAACCCTACCACCGGATGGCTTAGCTTATCCATGACGCATGTGCGCGACTACGAGCACTACAGTTATTATGTAATGTCCGTAGAAGGAAAAGTATTGAGCAAGGGAACGCTGCAGCAGGATAAAACCCAAATTGACTTGCGCGGCTTGTCAGCGTCCTACTATTTCATCGTCTTGCTGCACAAGGGTGAGCCCATACAACGATTCAAAATTTTACTCACAGAATAAAATCAACAAAATGAAAGCAGTTTACATGCTCCTGTTGTTCGCGCTGTTCTGCTCCGTCAGAGCTTCTGCCAATAATGTACAAATCTCCAATGTAAGTGTGGTAAACAATGGTCCGGGAAACATACAGATTCAGTTTGACGTGAGCTGGGACAACAGTTGGCGTGTCAATGTTGGTCCGGCAAATTATGATGGCGTCTGGGTGTTCTTCAAGTATAAGGATATCAACGGCCTTTGGAAACCCATTTACCTTACCGGCAACTACAATGTGGTGCCTGTCGGAGTCTCATTTTATCAGACAAATGATGTTAACAAAACCGGGGTAATGGTTTATCCCAGTGCCAATAGCTCCGGAACCATGACGGTAACCGGGGCCAGAGTGGGCACCATAAATTCGCTGCCCTACGATATTGACGTTCGCGGCTTTGCCATAGAGATGGTATATATACCCGTTCCCACAGCCCGGCCATTTTTTGGCGACGGCGATGGAACCAATGAGTCCACAAACGCATTTCACTACACCAACAATACCGCCACCACCAGCTCCGTAGTGCCCATGCTGGTAGATGCCAATGCGGGCGATGATGCGGAACTGGATGCTGACGGCATTTATATGTACAGCAACGACACGATACAGACGACCAACCCATTGGGCAGTCTTGACCCCTTCCCTACCATGAAGGCACTTTGGTGTATGAAATATGAAATCAACCAGGCTCAATACCGCGATTTTTTAAATACCCTTACGCTCGCCCAGCAGACGACACGCACCGAAGCCGCGCCAACAAGTGCTGTAGGCACAAAAGCCATGGTGCCAAGTTCCCTCGTGTATAGGAATAATATAGAAATAAAGACGCCTTCAACGGGCGGCCTGCCGGCAGAGTATGGTTGTGATGCCAACAACAACAATGTATATGATGAGGCTGCCGACGGCGAATGGATAGCTTGCAACTGGCTCTACTGGACCGATGTAGCGGCCTATCTGGATTGGAGCGGTCTTGCACCAATGACTGAAATAACTTATGAGCGGATTTGCCGCGGCCACTCGTCTGCAGGCGCGCAGCCGGCCGTGTATGGAGAATATGCCTGGGGCAACACCAATATATTTTCCAGCGTCTATACCCCTTCTAACCGGTATGAAGCTACTGAAATCATGTCCAATGCTTCAACAAATTTGGGTAACGCTATGTATACCAGCACTTATTTCTCCGCACCTGATTTCGGGCCTGTGCGCAGTGGTGTTTTTGCCACCGGCACGTCCAACCGAACCAACAGTGGTGCATCGTTCTTTGGTGTGATGGAAATGAGCGGTAATATAGCAGAGTACTGTATCAGTATCGGTACAGCAGCCGGCCGATCTACGAGATATGTGCCGAATGGCAATGGTTCGCTATCTGCTGCCGGCAATGCCCAACTATCCGTAGGGGGCGCAGGATTTTGGCCAGGCATGGAAGGAAACACCACTACCAGTACTATCAACAATTGTAGCGGCACCTGCGAGATAACCGGAAATGCGGGTATCATCGTCCGGGGCGGTTTTTGGTATGGAAATGCAAACCAGCTTCGCGTCAGCGACCGCAGCGCTAACAGCTCACCCTCTCTGGTTACGCGCCATGGCGGCTATGGCGGACGTGGCGTTCTTTATTTGCGATAAAATATTTCGAAGTTCAAGGGGATTCTCCGTTCCGGTTTGAATACAGAAATGATAAAAGGTCTTTTAAACAAAGGCCTTTTGTCATTTACTCCAAAAATTTAATTGTGGAAAATTTTAGGGTTTTCGTTGGGGCTTTTCTTCTTAAATTTAAACATACCCCAAAAAGCCTCTGTTATATGTCCACTAAGTTCAGAACTGCACTGTATTTCGCCACCGGTCTGCTCATCGGCGCCGGTTCTATTGCTGCTTTTTCCTTTCGCGAGATTGATGACTCAGAAGCCACGGTAGAAGTGAAGGAAGATGGACGACTGCAGTACAAATGGTATGCACCGGAGCTACCGAGGGCGATGAACTTTGCGGGTGAAAAAGTGCCGCTGGAACGGCCTGAGGTTCGCGAGCAGCTCGACCGCGAACTACTGTACAATTATTACAATCAATACAGCACTATTTATATCCTCAAGTTAGCCGAGCGCTACCTGCCCCTTGTAGAGCCCATGCTTAAAGCCAACGGCATTCCCGACGATTTCAAGTATTTGTGCATTGCCGAAAGCGCCTTGCAAAATCAAACCTCCCGGGTGGGCGCCGTGGGCTTCTGGCAGTTTATGCCGGCTACCGCCACCCAGTTTGGCATGGAGCTGAGCGATGAGGTGGACGAACGCTACAATGTAGCGAAAGCCACAGACGCGGCCTGCAAATATTTTAAACAGGCCTATGATAAATTCGGCTCCTGGACAGCCGCTGCCGCAAGCTACAATATGGGTCAGGGTGGTTACAACGGCCAGTCAACCTTTCAACAGCGCAGCAATTACTACGATCTATTGCTGCCGGAAGAAACCATGCGCTATGTTTTCCGCATCCTTGCCTTCAAACTGCTGATTGGCGAAGCGCGTAAGTTTGGATATGTAGTGACCAAGGCTGATGCGTACACTCCCTACAAGACCCGTACAGAAACAATTACCTCCACTATTCCCAATCTTGCGCAGTATGCCCTCGACAACGGCACCACTTACCGCACGCTCAAACAACTGAACCCCTGGCTGCGCGATCGTAAACTGACTGTGAGGTCAGGCAAAAGCTATGAAATTTTGTTACCGCAATAATGCACTGCTTATGAAATCGCTGGCGTCATATCTGCCCGCCGTGCTGCTGTCGATACTGCTGGCACTGGCTATTGATCTTACCGTCAATTTCGATGACTACCGAGCGCAATGGGCCCAGGGCTTCGGACAGGCGACCCCTTCACTTGTCCACGACGGGTCAGATACCTCCGGTACCATCAGTGCGGTGATCCCCGACACTGCAGAGGAGCATAGTGCCCTGGGTTCTTAGGGACGTAAATCTTGCGGGGCAAACTTCAGCCTTCAATACAGGATGAGCACCGGAAGGTGGCAGCGGAAAGAGAGAACCGGCGAGTTAATCCAACCGGTCAAGAGGACTTTGGATTTGTGCAGACTTTGCCTGACTTACTTGCGTATAAATTAAGGTAGTTTTTATATCGTTATGACCCAGCAATTTTTGAATAAAACCTATATCAGTTCCGTACTCATGCAGATGTGTAGCGTAGCTATGCCGAAGGCTATGGATACCCACTTCTTTGCGAATACCCGCTTTCCGCATAGCGCTCTTGAACACTGCCTGTACACTTCGTGCACTGTACGCGCCCCCATATTGACCTTCAAATAAATAGTCTTTAGGAACATGCTGCTTATAATACACCCGTAGCGCATCAAGCACCGAAGCAGGCAATTGGACATACCGGTCTTTTTTTCCTTTTGCTCCTGCCACTAATACTTGCATTCGTTCACTATCTATATGGCTAATTTTTAGCGCAACTATCTCGCTCACCCTTAGTCCCATGCCATAGCAAAGACGTAGCATGAGTTGTTGCTTGGGATTACTGCATACAGAAAATAACTTTTTCACTTCTGCCTTGCTCAGTACTTTAGGCAACAAAGCCGGCTTTTTCGGTCTCGGTATCTCAGCAAACAATTTATCCCTGCCCAACACCTGTTCGTAATAGAACTTTATTGCATTCAGGCGGCTATGAATCTGATTTCCTGAAAGTTTAAGCGATTTGTGACAATATAATATGTAGCTGCGCAGCTTCTCTGCCGACAACTCATCTGCGGGTACGCTACCCAAAACATAAAGCAATTGCGCGAGCTCCAGCAGATAGGTACGACGTGTATTCGGACTGTAACCCTTAAGTATCAGATGTTCTTCCTGGCGTATTAGAGCCTCGCGATTGACAGGATGAATGCGATCCAAAACGTCTTTGCCCGCAGGCGATTTTGGCGGAAGACCCATATCCTGCCGAATGGAACTTACGTCTGCCAGATACCATGACTTGACAGACTGACTATACCGGGCTTTAAAAAGCTTTATTTCCGATATTTTTTCGCGGTCGTAAGGAAAGCTCAGCCAGATAACGGCTTGCCCTTTGTGTACCCCCGGTTTCGCTATTTGCCGCATCCAATCAGGAAAATTCATGCTGCGTGTTTTGTATATTTTTAATGACCGAATTTAGTAAAAATACACGTAATGCGCGATGCGTATTTTGTATATTTTTCAGCGGATAAGCCAAATAAAAACGGAACTTATAATGATTTTTAAGTGGGTATTGACAAAGGGAATGGACTTGCGTATATTTGAGAGTTATGCCTCACCCTAAAAGACGACACCGAAACATTAAATCGACATAGAAAAATGGAAAATTTTGACCGCAAAAAACATTGGGAAAATATCTATCAGACAAAAGAACTGAAAGACGTTAGTTGGTTTCAACCGACACCAGAGACTTCATTGGACTTCTTTAAACAATTCAACGTGCCGACAACTGCAAAAGTTATTGACATTGGTGGTGGCGACAGTTTTTTAGTTGACCATTTACTCGACTTGGGTTATCAAGACATTTCAGTTCTCGACATTTCAGCGTCTGCAATTGACAGAGCAAAACAACGACTTGGAGAAAAAGCAAAAAATGTAAAATGGATAGTTGCAGATGCAGCGACTTTTAAGCCGACAGAGAAATATGACTTTTGGCACGACCGAGCAGCATTTCACTTTTTAACAGACGAACAAGAAATTTCAACCTATTTACAAACTGCTCAAGAAAGTATAAACCCGACAGGAGTTTTAGTAATCGGGACATTTTCGGAACAAGGACCAAAAAAATGTAGCGGAATAGAAATCAAACAATATTCAGAAACGACAATGACTGACCGACTGAAAAAGTTTTTTGAGAAAATTAAGTGCATAACGGTTGACCATAAGACACCCTTTGACACTATTCAGAACTTTGTTTTTTGCAGTTTCAGAAAATTACAAACGGCTTGACACGACACGAAAAAATAGAAGGGCGAAGGCATAACAGGCGTTTGGCAAAAAAGCGGGTTCAGTGCTTAAATGAAGCTTTGTGCTTCGTATCAAGTTCAGTGCTGGCAGACAGGTTAGTGCTTCGAAATCCGCTTCTTCGCCAAGCGCCAAAACGTTACCTGCTATGTTAGAAAGACGACCATACAAGACAACGACACGTTTTGACGGACTGACAATCTACCTTAGCGGACAAACGGGGATGCCGAAAACCGACCAGAGTAGGCACAACAAAAAACAATTTTTAATATGGCATTAAGCTGGTATCAATGCAAAAATTGCGGGACTTCTATCAAGAAGGATTCCAGTCCAAGCACCTCTGGTTGCTCGGCAAAAGCTTTTCACTCTTGGACAAAGTTGGGTGAAGTTGGCGACACTAATTACAGTTGTAAAAAGTGTGGCACAACAATTCAGACCAAATCTTCTCCAAGCACATCAGGCTGTCCAGATTCGGCATTTCACTCTTGGACAAAGCTCTAAACGATTTAATCGGTGGTGGCTTCGCCACCACCGATTTTTTTAACAACACGAATAATTTAAAATGGAAGCATCAACAACAATAAAACAAATGTTAGCAGGGAACAGAATTTTTGTTCCTACTTATCAAAGAGCATATTCTTGGGACACAGAATTTGAAAAAAGCAAAACGCCAAAACAGGTAAATGTTTTTTTATCGGACTTGGAGGACTACAACAAGAGTTCAACAAAATCATTTTACTACTTCGGACACTTTCTTTTTGAAGAGAAGCTCGACAAAAAATTTGGCGTAATTGACGGACAGCAAAGACTTACAACAATTGTAATTTTTCTTTCTGCTCTATTCAAACGACTAAGTTCAATTAGAAAACTCACAGAAACCGAACAAGAAATTTTTGAAGATATTATCAAACGAAATTCAACTTATCGTTTTGAAACAGTTGATTATGACAAACAACTTTTCAAAGATTATGTAATTGACCAAACCAAAAAAGACAAGAACGGACTTGAAACTGCATCAGCAAAAAGAATTGTAAACGCTTTTGACTTTTTCACTTCGCAATTAGAAAACAAGGACGAACCTTATTTACTTAAAATGTTGAACACAGTGCAAAACGCAACTTGCACAACACATCCGGTAAAAGACGAATCGGAAGCAATTCAGATGTTTATTTTCCAAAACAACAGAGGTAAAAAACCTTCAAACTTGGAAATAATCAAAGCTCAATTTATGTTCAACGTTCATCTTTACGGTGGCGAAGAAAAAGAATCACTAATTGAAGAAATCAAAAATCGCTTTGAAAAAATCTACAAATCAATTTCATCAATAGAATACAACATCAATGAAGATGATGTTTTGGTTTACACTTTAAGAGTTCATTTCAATTCACTTTGGGAAACAAACGCAATTGAAAAAATCAATAAACTACTTTCAGACGGAAATCCAATTCCGTTTATAAAATCATTCACTCACTCATTAGCAATCAGTTTTGAGCATCTAACAACATTCTTCGGTAAAGACGAAAGAGAACAATTAGAAGTTCATTCACTAATTACGCTTGGAGGAATTGGAATCGCAATTCCTTTTGTAATCAAAGCTTACAAATTCGGTTTGCCGATAAATACGATAAATCAACTTTGCAGTAAACTCGAATCAATCGTTTTACGACATCGTTTAATAGGAACAAGAGCCGACATTACTTCAAGAGTAAATGAGGTTTTCCAAAATTTCACGGAAGAGAAGCCAGACATTAAACCAATCACTGACAAAATAGACTGGATGAAAAAAGCAGGTGGCGACTCTTGGTGGTGGGCATATTGGAATGACACAGAATTTGAACGTTCAATTCAAGCAGCAATTCCTCACTCGACAGCTAAATATCTTCTTTGGAAATACGAAAACTACCTAGAAGGACAAGGTAAAAGCGGTTATTCACCGACACGTTTTGACAAAATTATTAGCCCTGAATTGGAACACATTGCACCGCAAACACCAACGGACGGAAAACCCGTTGCAGCAGGTTATTGTGAGTATGACGAGGAATTTAAACAACAATACATTGACTGTTTAGGCAACTATCTATTACTTTCAAAATCTCATAACTGTTCCGTAGGCAACAATCCATTTGCGGACAAGAGAGCAACATATAATCACTTGGCTCAACAGCGTGAAATTCAAGAAATGACAAAGGATAACTTGACTTGGACAAAACAAGAAATCCAATTCCGAAAGGAGAAAATCATCAAATTTTTAAAGGAGAACATATAAAATGGAAAAAGACCAAATTATTGAACAACTAAAAATCATTCGTGACAAAAAAGAAAAAGCAATTACAGCTCAGAGTTACGAAATGGCATCTCAACTACGTGACAGGGAGAAAGACTTGTTAAAACAATTAGAAGAAATCGAACAGAATGACAATAAACACAGCAGGTAACAGCCGTTTGCCGCAATGGGGGCTGACGTGGTTAAATCAAGTGCATTGCTTCTATCAACATTTGTGCTTGGTTGACAGTGAAGTGCTCCGAAATCCCCCACTGCGGCAAGCGGCAAAACGTTAGTGGCAATTTTAAAACGACACGTATGAAGCAAATTTTGACAATTTTATTTTTAGCCCTTCTGACAGTATCAACTAACGGACAAACTGTTCAGAAAGTAAGAAAAGTTGTGCAGGTAATGACACCCCAAACATTTTATCTGAATGGGGGAGCAAGAGCATCAATGGGTGGTAAATCAAGAACTTGGTTTAATATATCCCTTCCTCAAAATACAGTTGAATGGTACTATTCATTCTCAACAACAAAAGGCGAAAGTTCAACAGCAACTATTGGCTTGCTTTCTCAACTAACAAAACTATATGACCCAACAGGTATGACAGCAATAGCTACAAATGCAATATTTACACCAACAGGTGCAGGCGTTTGCGACATTTACCTAATGAATAGAAAAAATGCTGATGCTTTTTTAGAGAAAGTTGATAATTGGGGTGGTTCATTTAGCTATCAAGTATCAGGTTCAAGACAAAACTATAAAAACGGAACAGTTCAAGTAAGAGACATCACATCGGGGAATTGGTGTTTAGGATTTAAAAACCCAAGTTCAACCGAAGGGCTTTCAATAACATTTGAAGTCGTAGCAATTGTTGAAGAAACTGAAACCAATTTATCTGAATGGTCAACGGAAACTAAAACAAAGTTATTTGACAATTACAAGAAAAATTTAATTGCTAATAAAGTTGACGAAAAAGTTGCCATTGAAATAGCAAATTGCGTTGTAAACAAAATGACAACAGAATATAAACCATCTGACTTTTCTAATAAAAGCGAAAGTCAAATAAATGAAATTGAAAAACAACTTGCTGAAAGTTGTGTACAAACACTTCAAGGTGGCGAAAAAACAGAAGAACAGAAAAAAGGCGTAACATTCGGAAATTTAGGTTGGAAGGCTTATGAAAATGGCGACATTGACAAAGCAATTGAGTACAGTAAAAAAGCATTAGAAAAAGACAACTCTTTGGGATTTGTACAAGGAAACCTTGGGCTTTTTTACCTCATAAAAAATGACGAATTAACCGCAATGGACTATTACATTGATGCTATTAGTAATATCAAAAAAGACCGACTTAATGCAAAAAATACGTTCAAAGCGTTAATTGACGACATTAACGAAGCCCTTAAAAAATATCCTGACTTGAAAGGATATAAAGAAATTTTATCGCTACTTCAACAAGAGTACAACGGTTACAAATGACAAAAACAGCCACTAACATCGGTTTGCCGCAATGGGGGGTGAAGTGCTTCTATGAAATTTTTGTGCTTAATGGAAGTGCAGTGCTTCTATTGAACATTAGTGCTAAAAATCCCCCACTGCGGCAAGCCGAAAAACGTTAGCGGTCAGCTTAAAAGACGACACGAATGAACATTGACAATTACAAAATATTAATCTCAAATCTACCTGTAAGACAGCAATGTTTTACGACAAAACGAACAACTTGGACAAAAGCCGAGAGTGAAATTCAGTGGCTAAAAAATCTCAATGACAAGTTGTTTGGAAACAATAAAACTTTGACGATAAGTCGTCAAGATATTTTTGAAACGAGCGAACCAAGAGAAGCAATTATCAAGACAATTTATTGGGGCTACACAGCAGGAATGCGTGGAAATCATTTTGTAAATATTCTTAAACACATTGACACCATTGAAAACGTGTTGCGGACTTTAAGAGAAAAACCAAATCCAACAACCAAAGACTTTAACGACCTAACATTAACTTTCAAGAATGTTGTAGGACTTGGACTATCAACATACAGCAAACTACTTTACTTTTTCAAAATAACATTTAATGACAATCCTTGCCTAATACTTGACCAGCGACTTATTGATGTTTTTGCAAGTAAGACATATTCAAACTTTCAGCAATTAGGCAAAATACGATATGACAATGCTGAGAAAAAGTATCTTGACTTTTTGCAGTTTACAAGACAGCTCGCTACCGACCTTGAAACTCAGGGAGAAAACATTGAACTATTTCTTTTTACTTTTGGCAATAGCTTAAAAACAACAAATATGACTGAAACTGAAATTTCAAATATGTGGAACGGATACTGTCCAGAAAGTTTATTAAAAGGTAAGACTGTTCGTATGCGACTTAACCAAAACGACTTTTTTGAAAGCGAAGAAACAGGTTTGCAAATTGGTGTAATTCCGGGAGTTCAAGCGATTATTTTAAATTTTAGAGGTAAGGGCAAATTTAGAGAAACTCGAACCTTTGGTGACGAAGTTGAAAATGGAGAAATATTAAGTCCGCAAAATTCTGACAGACCACCATTCAACAATCCAACAACTACATTTGGAGAAAGTGAAGAAATAGAAAACTATATTGCAACAATTAGATAAAGACAATAAATTTTAAGCAAATCATAGACGACCGAAAAGAAAGCCGAACCGCTAACAAGGTATTGCCAAAAGCGGGGTTGAACAGCTTCGATTTGACATTTGTGCAAAATTCAACTTTCGTTCTTCGATTGAACTTTTGTGCTAAAAATCCCCGCCTTCGGCAATACCCGAACCGTTACCTGCAAGCCTAAAAGACGACACAGCAAGAATGAACGACAGAAATAAACATAAAGTAACGGGACAAATGAACCAACAGACAGCCGACCCAAAATCCAACGCTTCTGTATTTTTATTTTTTCCCACCGCACATTTTTTAAAAACAATTTTAGCCAGCCGCACAAATGGCACATTTGGTTTTGCCCGACACACAAGCCAACCCTTCGCAAAACCAAAAGAGCCATTTTTTGCCAACGCACCAACAGAACAAATGATTAATTCAATAAACTTGTAGCAGATGAAAAAACTAATCTTTTTAACTCTTTTACTTTTGACAGCTTCAATCGGCTTCAGTCAGTCTTATTTGGGCTGGGTGACAAAACAGGTCAACTTTAGACAAGGACCCGGGACTGACTACGGAGTAATTTCATCATTGAAACCGGGAACACAAATCTTTATTGTCTCCCTTGAAACGGAAAATGATTTTTACAATATAATTGATATTGCAACCGACAAAGAAGGTTATATACACAAGTCGTTTGTAAAACTTGGAGACGTTGTTGAGAAAAATGAAAGGGGTATGTTCACCCCGAGTGGCAAAACATCTACTTACAATCCTGAAATTGAAATATTCAACAATACTTCATTAACCTTAACATTGAAACTCAATAGTGAAATATACACTTTTTCGCCAAAGCAAAAACGAACAATAACATTAAGCCCAGGAACATATAATTATCGTGCTTCTGCACCAGGCGTTATTCCAAACATAGGCACTGAATATATGGAGAGTAATATGGGCTATACTTGGCAATTTTATATAGTAACCGAAAGAAGATAAACGTTATGCAATTTCTTAACCCAATAGAATTACTAGAATTAGAAAATGCTGATGTAGCGGCAATAGACAATTCAGTTATCAAAAAGGCAAAACGCAAACTATTTGCGGAAATTGACCTTTCAGACAATGGACATTTTGATTATAAGGGGATTTCGCTAACTAAAACAGATTGCGAAAAAGTCATTGACGATTTAGAAAACAATAATGCATTAGAATTTTATTCTCATCTATCCTCAAACAAACTTTTGAATGATTTTCTAGTGAATGGCAATGATAAACTTTTTACATCATTCAAACAGGAAAGTATTTACAAGTTACCTGAGTTTATAAAATTTATAAGTCCGTTTTTTGCTCCCAAATTTGACAAGGCCATATTAAAAGCATTTGCTGATGCGGATGAAGAAAAACTTAGAAGCATATTAAGAACTCAAAACCTAATAAGCACAGCAGACCTAAATATTGCATTCAAGGGGCTTAGTATTGAAATTCAAAATAGATTACAGCAGATTGACGCAATAACTAAAGACATTAAAAATGAAGAGTCTGAATATTCTGATGATGACATTGATGAAGTTATAGATTTAGTAAAAGATGTGTTTCCCACAGAACTACTTAATCAATTACCAGCATATTTTCAAAGTCAGATAAATAAAATAGCTGCTTCCATCAACTTCTTACAGCTTGCAATTTGGAATGAGTTTAACACGACATCTGTATCATTGCATCTACTTGAGCATTTGCTAGAGTTAAACATTGAAAGTGTTAGCAAGCCTACTTTCCAAAAAAATTATGACATAGTTAGAAAAAAACACGAAGAAAGAATTGAACAAGAAAAAAATGCCCCAACATTAAAAAAGTGGGCTACAATTTTATTGACAATACAAGCTCAAATAAAGAACGTTGAGAATAAATCAATTCAAGCTACCGATGCTTTAGATAAAATTAAACAGTTGGTAGCAGTTTCAGAACTAAATTCTTTGCCTTCATTTGCTAACGAAATAAGAACTCAGATTGGATATTCTATTAGAAGCCTCTCAATTTCTTGCTGGAATAAACAAAATGATATAAAAACATCGCTTTCCTTGATAGCTTTCGCATTACAAATTAATGTTAATGAGGAAGCAAAAGTAAAATTCAAACAAGACAAAGCAGAACTTGAAGAATTAGAAAAAAAATACAAGGGTATTTTAGTTTGTCACTTTTGCGAAAAGAATCCGCCTGACGATAATTGTGGTATTCCTCAAACCATATATAAAGAGACATATCGAAGCTATTTTCCAAGACGTGTGCAGTTTTCATATACAGATGTAACAATTCCGAGATGTAAGAATTGTAAGGAAATCCACTCTAAGGGAAGTCAAAAGTTTTCTTTGGTTTTCTTTGTAGCACTTGTTTTAGGTGTAATAATCGGTGCAATGACCGAAGGCGAACATTTTATAATAGGTGGTATTATTGGAGCTGTGGCAGGTTGGATTGTGGGTAAGATTATGGAAGGGAATCAAGTTAGTAACAGTGGAATTAAAGACGCATCAGAATCTACACTCTCAAAACATCCTTTACTAATTGATAGAATGAGAGAAGGTTGGACATTTTCAAAACCAAGTGCATAAAAATCAAAAAATATGAATGAACAAATAAAAGTGCCGAAAATTTACATTGACTTGTTAGACCAAGTTTTTGAAATTGAAAAAAAGGTCGAAGCCCTTACAGAATCAAATTCAATTAGCCGAAATGTTAGTAGGTTAAAAGAAATATTTGAACAATTGGAAACTGATGGTGGATTGTTTTATCACAACCCCATTGGAGAGTCATATAACGAGACAAGAACTGATATTGAAGCGAGTATTGCTGGTAATTCTGCTGACAATTTAATTATCACAGAAGTTATTAAACCAATAGTAAGGTATCGCAAAGGCGGTATTACACTCATTGCAAGAAAAGGCATTGTTGTCGCAGAATCTAAATCTTAACTCTTAAATCATTATCACAATGGAAAATACAATCAATTTCGGAATTGACCTAGGAACAACAAATTCGGCAATTGCCAAATTTGTAAAAGGCGAAGTTATCGTTTTCAATAATCCTCTGGATTATGGTAGGGCTACCCTACCTTCGGTAGTAGCATATTTAAAAGACAAAATAATAGTTGGAAGTAAAGCAAAAGAATTATTTGAGAAGCAAAAGAAAGATGCTTTTACACAAGCATTTTTCAAACGTAAAATGGGAACATCTGAAAGTTTCCCAATCAAATCTCAAAATCGTTCTGTTACACCAATAGAACTATCAGCCCAAGTTCTTAAAGAACTTAAGACATTTGTAAATACTGGAGATTCTTTAGAATCTGTTGTTATTACAATTCCTGCCTCATTTGACATAATACAATCAAACGCAACTAAGGAGTCTGGTTATCAAGCAGGATTTAAACAAGTGGTTTTATTGCAGGAACCTATTGCAGCTAGTTTGGCCTATGCCAATATGAAGAAATCAAAGGAGCTTAACGATGGTCAATGGTTGGTGTATGACTTTGGAGGCGGAACATTTGATGTTGCTTTAATTAAAATAAAAGATGGTGAAATGAAAGTTATCGACCACGAAGGCAACAACTTTTTAGGTGGTGCAGATATTGACCAAATGATAGTGGATAAACTCGTAATCCCAAAAATAAATGCTGAATTTTCATTTGAGAACCTCGAAGATGAAATGAAAAGTGCATCAGGCAAATTAAATTCAAAGTATTATACATTACTCTACAATGCAGAAAAAGCAAAAATTAACCTATCGGCAGTAAGTTCAGCAGAAATTGAAGTTGTTGGATTTGAGGATGAAGATGGCAATGAGGTTGACTTTGAAATGACAATTACTCGTTCAGAACTTAATGAATTAATAAAAAATGCGGTAGATAGCACTATTGAAATGATTAAAACCATTTTGACTAGAAATTCACTTGGTTCAAAAGACATTCAATTTATATTAATGGTGGGCGGCTCAACATATATTCCTTATGTAAGACAACGAGTAGAAGAAATATTGCAAATCCCAGTAAATTGTGAAATTGACCCCACAACCGCAGTGGCAGTTGGTGCCGCATATTATGCAGCAACTAAACAAAAGGAGATTTCCAAATCTGATAAACAGCAAAAGAAAACTGCATTATCTATAAAAGCCAGTTATAATAAGGCATCTAAAGAAAAGGACGAATTATTCGCTGCAAGAGTAACAGGAGAAACCGAAGGTCTATTTTATAAAATAGTCAGACAAGATGGTGGATTTGATTCAGGATTAAAAAAACTTACTGAGAGAATCAGCGAAGATTTGCCATTGGTTGAAAATGCCTACAATTTCTTTTCATTAACTGTTTATGATAGCTTGAATAATGTTGTGGAAACCGACATTGAACCCATTGGAATAAACAGCGGGTTTGGTATTAGTGGTCAACCATTACCAGAGGACATTTGCTTAGAAGTAGATGATTATGATAATCCTGGACATACACGCCTAGCATTAATTTTCCAACGAAATACGATTTTACCTACAAAACGCACTTTGACTTTCCCTATTAACAAGACAATTGTAAAGGGTAGCGAAGAAAATGACATTCGTATTAATATTCTTCAAGGTTCTCACCTTGCTTTACCGGAGGCAAATAAGAGCATTGGTTTTATTGGTATTACAGGCAAGAATCTTAAGAGGGATATTTCAAAAGGTTCAGATATTGAAATTACAATTTCATTATCCGAATCACAGGACTTGACTGTTGCTGCCTACTTAAATATGGCTGACCAAGAATTTAAGGAAACATTTAATCCAAAAGAAAGACATACACCCGTTGAAATGCTAAAAGAGCAAGTAGAGGAATTGTCTGAAAAATTGGAAGAAGAAATTGAACAAGCAACAGAAAAGGAGGACTATGAAACAGCTAGTGCATTATCAAAATTGAAGAAGGAAATGGAGGTTGTTGCAGAAGAAACAGAAGGTCTTACTTCTGATGATGTTACTGACAAACGCTATCAACTTGAAGATAAAAAACGAAAAATTGCTCAAGAAATAGATAGTGCCACTAAGCATAAAAGAATTCAAAAAGTAAAAGAGCATTATTTTGAAATAAAAGCAGAGTGCTTAAAGTTACTAGATGATAGTGGAAATGACCACGAAAGAAAAACATATAATGATATTGTTTCGCAGGAAGAAGCATTTATGTCAACAAATAGCCCAATCAAAATTCAAGAAAAATCGGATGAATTACAAAGCATCATTGGTCAAATTAGATGGCGAACTCCAGATTTTCTCACGGGCATTTTCAATTGGCTTAAAGGGGAACAACCAAAAATGAATGACCAAACACAAGCCAAAAGTCTCGTTGATGCAGGGAAATTTGCTGTTGAAAGTCAAAATTGGGACAGACTTAGGGAAATAAACTTTGGTTTGCTTGATTTACTACCAAGAGGTGCAAAAGAACAAATAACAACTAAAATTGGATTTGGATTATGAAAACAGAAGCATTTCAAAATTTACTGCTTAAATCAGCAGTTTCTGTAATTGCCTGCGATGGCAGTATAGACGAAGCAGAAATTTCAGAAATCAGAAGTATGGCTGAAAATGAAATTTACTTTATGGGTTGTGATTTTGAAGAACCACTTGAAGCAAATCTTCAAACAATAAAAGAAAGGGGAAAATCAGCTATTAACGACTACCTGAAAGAGTTAACGAGTGCCAATCTAAACGACAATCAAGAATTGCTATTGATTGAAGTTTTGATAAGAGCCATTGAATCGGACGAAAAGGTTGAGCCAAATGAAGTTAAGTTTCTTCAAATGGTAAAATCGAAACTAAAAACAAGTGAAGAAACCATTATCACTAAGTTTCCAAAGCAAATGAATTATTTAATAGACTTCCATAATTATGGACTTCACGAAGAATTTACAGATGAGCTTAAATTTGACTAATGCCATAAAAATAATCTTAGCGATTTTGTTTTTTCTATGTTTAGCAGATATGCCTTACGGATTCTACCAGTTTGTAAGGTTCGCAGGTTTAATTGGATTTGCAATTATAGCTTATCAAGCACACGAACAAGGCAGACAAACAGAAATGATTATTTACGCTGGACTTGCATTGTTATTTCAACCGTTTTTCAAAATTGCACTTGGCAAACAGATGTGGAATATAGTTGACGTAGTTGTAGGAATAGGTCTTTTAATATCAATATTTATGAAACCAAAGGAAAGCCCACGCTAAAAGCAAGCACATTTGCAATTCGCACAAGCCAACGCACAGACCAAAAATTGCAAAAGAGCTTGCTTTGCCAACGCAGACAAAAATTGTTTTTAAAAATTTTCCCAACGCTTCAAAAAAATAAAAATACACCGACACACAGTCCAACAATCACTGAAGACAATGACACGGAAACTCAATATTGACAAGACATACAAAGACACGACAGACAGAAGGCCAGCAGGTAACATGGGTTTGGCGTCATGCGGGGTGAAGTGCTTAAATTCAAGTTCAGTTTTTCAAATCAACTTTAGTGCTGGGTTGACAGTTTTGTGCCCTGAAATCCCGCACGAACGCCAAGCCCAAAAACGTTATGCCTAAGTTTAAAAAACGACAATGACTAAAAGAAAATCAAATATTATTATTGGACTATTGTTTGCTGGACTTCTCGTTGGGACAGGAATTATGCAGACTCATTTAAAAAATAATCCACAATTGTTTATGTTGATTTTTGGTGGACTTACATTAACGTCTTTTATCACAAAACAAAAAATAATTACGACTTGGCTTTTTTACATTCTTATTGGGACAATGTTGTATATCAATTACTTTATGTTGACAAACTTGATTATCGACCTTATAAACCCTGACAGAGGTTGGGTGGAATTTGAAGGAGAGCGACATCGAGTAATGGATATGAGCTGGATTTGGGGCGTGATTTTAGGATTCATACTCTCACCTCTTACAATAATTTTATACCATAGAAAAATGGTCAGAAATAGGTCAATTGAAATTGGAGTAACAACTCTGTTTTTAGCAATAACGACAGTAATTTATATTGTATGCGAATTAAGATGATTATAAAACCTAGGCATAACAAGGTATTGCCAAAAGCGGGGCTGAAGTGCATATTTAGAGGCTTTTGTACTCATTTGAACATTTGTACTTTTTATGAACTTTGGTGCTAAAAATCCCCGCCTTCGGCAATACCCGGTCGTTACCGGGCATTGTAAAACGACACTCAAACAAGAAATATGAGCATAGAAAATATTAGACAATTTATAAAAGAAAAAGCAGAACAATTCGGTGCTAAGACAGACAACGAATTCAACAAACCTTACGTTGAACGAAACAACACCGGACAGGAAGCACTAAAAGACAACGGAGCTTATTTTGGGTTTATTCACCCAGAAGAAGAAGCCTCAGGCCCTTTTCACGACTTTTCATTAACAATTTTCCCGAATGACCAAAATAAACCTTGGCTTGTATGTCTTGGAATTGGTTCCAGTGGTTTCAAAAACGACTACGAACTTGCAACCTATCCAGGACTTAGAAGGTTATTCTCGAAACTAACGGACGAAAGAGGCTTTTGTAAATCTGACTTTTCAGACATAGAAACAAGTTTGCCAAAATCAATCACTGGTAATCTGGACTTACAGCATATAAAAAACACGATTAAAACTTACACTAAAGTTTTACCGACTTGCCAAATAGTTGACGACCCTGAAAGCGAAGAAGGAAAACAACTTATTGCAGCCTTTGTCGCAGGTTATGCAAAACTTCGAGACTGGCCTTCCAATAAAGACCACAGAAAAGCAGTTTCAGAAGCTTTAGTGCCATTTTTAAAATCAGAAACCATTGATGAAACAGAAGAAGTAAAAAATCTCTTAAACGAAAGAAAGTACATAGTTCTTCAAGGACCTCCAGGAACTGGTAAAACAAGAACCGCAAAAAATGTTGCAGACAAAATAGGAGCAAAAACCTTCTTCACTCAATTTCACGCAGAAACAAGTTACTCCGATTTTATTTACGGAATCAGACCTGACACAGAAAACGACGAACTGAGATATAAAGAAAATTTAGGCAGCTTCTCAGAGGCCTTAAAATATGCCGTTGAACATAACATAGAAAAAGTCATCTTAATCATTGACGAAATAAACAGAGCTAATCTCTCCAATGTATTGGGACCTATTTTTTATCTATTTGAGCATAAGATGGACGTTTCAAATGTTGAAATTGAGATTGCCCCAAATTTCAAAGTAACGAAACTGCCCGAAAACTTTTCTGTGATTGCTACAATGAACACTGCCGACAGGAGCTTGGCAGTTGTTGACTTTGCACTAAGAAGACGCTTTGCTTGGTACACCCTTAAACCAAAAGCAATAAAGTCGAAACAGTTCTTTAACGAGGACTTTAGCAGAATTCAAGAAATATTTGACTGGTATGCATCAAGCACCGAACTAAACCTGCAACCGGGACAAGGCTATTTCATGGCAGACACCGAAGAGGAAATGAAAAATCGTATTCGTTATGAAATATTCCCTCTGATTAAAGAATATCTGCAAGAAGGACTATTAAGAAATGCTAAAGAAGAGTTTAATAATTATTTCTCAACCAGAATAAATCTTTCTCTTTTCGAATGACAAAGCCACTGGATGTTTTTTGCGAAATTCCTTGCCTGACTGAACAATCAAAACAGTTGGGTGGAGTTGCTTTGCAAAAAAAGTGGTTCAAGTCAGCAGATAAAAGAATTATCGGGCAATACCTCCAGAAATTCATTGATTACAATTCTGAGCAATTTAAATTTCTTGGTGTTCAACCATACATCATTGGTTCAGACCAAAGCACTGCACTTGCATTTCGTTCATCTGGCTTCATTGGCTCTATTCCTTTGAGGGCTTCTGACACCGGAAAGCAAATCGGTGATTTTGTAGTTATGCCTCGGTTTACCGGGCGTGATAGATTTGAGGACTATATTGAAATTCTAAACCTACTGGGTACTGAAATTAGTCCAGAGGTAATTGATAGTTTACCATTGGCATCGGGTAAGAATTTCAGGCCACCATTGTATTTGGAGGCTGTGAAATTTATAGCAGCTCTTGAAAAACTGACAATGAGACCGTGGAGAAAGTTTGACAATATTGAAAAGGTATCAAGTCAGCCTACTGGTCAAATCAATTGGACAAAATATATAAACAACGAATTCAAAGTAGAAAACAGGTTAAAATTTCCAGCAAGAACAAATGTGTTGAGTGAATTTCATTCTGAATATTCGGAAATTAGATATGTCTTTGACATTTGTAAAAGTGAATTACTTTCAGCCAATACACCGCAGAGAATTAAGAATAATTTGCGAACCAAATTGAGTTTCCTTGAAGAACGATTATATCACCATAAACCAAGAGCAACCAATAAAATCACAATCCGATTTTCCGATAGTCCAACTGTGAAAGCCTGCAAAGAGCAAGCTAATAGGATTTTAAACTTTAACCTTGTAGACAGCACAGCTTGGCGGGTGGACTTTTCAGATGTATTCGAAAAATTTATTCAACATATTTTTAAAGAAGCTTCAAAAGAAACTGGGGGACGACTTTATTCAAACTTTAAGTTTCATTCCAGTACTTCAAAGCATTATGCCTGGGAATTAAAGCATATCGAGCCAGACGCAATTTTTCAGAAAGAGAATGTTTTGATTTTTATAGATGCCAAATACAAATCTAATTTATACAATAAGTTTGACCAAAGTGAAGTACTAAAAGAAGACCATAGACACGACCTACATCAAATATTGGCTTACTCATCATTCAGTAAAACAGATTTTAAATTTGGTTTTCTATGTTACCCATCGGACCAAATCGAATTAAAAAGTATTAAATACAAAAGCGGCATAAACGAAGCAACAAATACGATTTTGATTTTAGGAGTGCCATTAAAAAAGGACAGCATCAACGAGACAAAACGACTTTTGACAAATGAACTTAACGAAATTGAAAGAAGAACAACGACCCGGTAACACGGGTTTTGCGTCAGGCGGGGTGACGTGCAAACTTGAGGCTGTGTGCTTCTAATTAACTTTAGTAATAAATTGAAACTTTGTGCTCCAAAACCCGCCCAAACGCAAAGCCCCGAAACGTTATAAGCAAGCCTAAAAGACAACCGTGCAACCATCGGGCGGACACCAAAACGACCAGTCTTTTGACTTCCAAACTAACTTTCTGGCGACAAAAACTCGGTTGACAATTCGCTGTAACTTGCCACAGACCCAATCCAGTTTACCGACACTCAAGCCAACGCAAGGTTTTAAAAATTTTCCCACCGCACATTTTAAAAAATAATTTTAGCCTCCCCACATTGGCACATTTGGGGTTTGCCCCTTCACATAACCCGACACACAGGCAAACCCCAAAAGAGCCAATTACCCACCGCACCAGATGATTTTCGTCATATTTTAAAGTATTCTCAAAAAAAACTTGCAAGTGTGAATATAATTCAATTACCTTTGTAAGCGAATACTCACTTACATAATAAATACAAATAAAATGAACGGCAAAAACAACATCTCAATAGGCTTCCTGACAATGGGGCTTTTTATGGCTTACGGTTTTCTACTTATTTATCTCCGTGACTTTGCTCCAGGAAAGGAAGAATGGGTGAACTCATACAGTATCGGCAAGCACTTTGAAAGTAGACTGGCTCACGTTCACGGCAACTTGTTTGCCTTTCTAAATATTCTAATTGGTTATTTACTTCTACATTTCAGAGACAAACTTCAAAACGTGAAAGCCATTTCTTGGTTGGCACTTACAGGATTATTAATGCCAATAGGAATATTAACTGAGGTGTATCTTGGCTTGCCTCCTGCATTAGTATTAATTGGAGCAATTGCTATGACTGCTTCTGTAATTTGGTTAGGTTTTTCGATTATTAATTTAAAGTTAAACAATGAAAAATAAAGATTTTACCGAAAGGCAAATAGAAATAATGGAAGCCGCTACGCTTCGCATTGATAAATTCGGAATACAGGAATTAACGATAAAAAACTTAGCCTCCGACCTGAGTTTATCTGAAGCTGCATTATATCGTCATTTTAAAAGTAAAAATGAAATATTGCTCGGACTATTGACCTATTTTATTTTAGAAATGAATGAGCGACTCGCTGTAATAATTGAAGATAAAGAATTACAACCTTCTGAACTTTTGAAAAAAGTATTTGTGTCTCAACTTAACACATTTGTTCAAAAACCTGCCATAGTTAGCGTGATTTTTTCCGAAGGAATATTTCAATTTAATAAAGAACTAAGTGACAAGGTTTCAACAATGATGGCTCTGATGCAAAACAACATTCACGCACTTGTTACAAGAGGACAAAACGAAGGTGTTTATGGAAAGCTATTGGGAGCTGACACTATTACAACAATTATTATGGGGAGTATGCGAATGGTTGTTTTAAAATGGAAGCTTTCGGGTAACAAATCCAATTTAGTAAATGATGGAAAAAATGTATTAAACGGACTTCTAAAAATGTTAGAAAAATGAAAAAAATAATCCCCTATTTATTAGTAACAATTTTAGCAGGGTTTGGTTTGCTGACATTATTCCTAAGCACATCTGTTATATTTGATTTGTTTGGTATTAGAGCCAAAGAGGGCAATTATGTTCTGTTTGTGGTTTGGTCAAACTTCATCAGTAGCATTCTTTACCTATTCGCTGCTTATGGGTTTATTAAAAACAAGAAATGGACTACTTCGCTTTTAGGAATTTCAACACTTATTCTAATAACAGCTTTTGTCGGTCTTAAAATTCACGCAAGTTCAGGTGGTATTTATGAAACAAAAACCATCGGTGCAATGATTTTTAGAATTTCCGTGACCCTTGTATTTGCAATCATTGCATATTTCACAATAACAAAAAAGAAATTATGAAAAAGATAACGATTTTAATTCCAGTAATCAGTTTGTTCCTTTTCAGTTGTGGCAATGCTTCTAACGAAAAATCAAAAGAGCAAACCGAAACCGTTACTCACGAAGAACATCAGCACAACGCTGAAATACAAAACATCGAACTTAACAATGGTGAAAAATGGGAAGTTGATGCTAATATGATAACTCATATTCGTAATATGGAAAACGATGTTATTTCCTTTGCTAAGGTTGAGCAAAAAGATTACAAGTCATTATCAAAACAATTACAATCCAACATTGATTTACTTACCTCTAATTGCACAATGAAAGGCAAAGCACACGATGAACTGCATAAGTGGTTATTGCCCTACATTGATTTGGTAAAAGAACTTTCAGAAGCTAAAGACGAAACCGAAGCAGAAAAACAATTTCAAAATATTCAAACTTCATTCACAGCATTTAATCAATACTTCCAATGAACATAAAAGAATTACATACTCAAGAAAAACCAGTTTCAGCAACTTCTCTTTTTAAAAGTGAACTGGGCAATGCAACTGCCATACAAATTTTGCAAGGCGAGAAATTAAAAGAGCATATTACCAAAACACCAGCACTTTTGATTTGTGTGAAAGGAGAAGTGATTTTTGAAAATGAAAAAGGGATAAAAGAAAAACTATTATCGGGTGACTTTATAAACATTGAACCAATGGTAAAACATTGGGTAGATGGAATTATTGAAAGTCAATTAATACTCATCAAGTAAAAAAATTTGACCAATGAAGTTAGTAAATATTCACATACAAAAGTTGCTTCTACTATTCCTTTTAATAGGGGTTCATACAGCTCAAGCCCAAGTTTGGACACTGCAACAGTGTATTGATACAGCACAGGTTCACAATAAAAACCTGCAAATGAGTAGAAACAATGTTGCTATTGGTGAACAAAGAGAAAAAGAAGCCAAAGCGAATTTAATTCCGAAAGTAACAGCCAATACCGATTACAAATATTTTACAAACCTGCCCTATCAATTAATGCCTTTGTCGACTTTTAATCCGACAGCACCTGAAGGACAGTTTAAAGAAGCCCAATTTGGTGTTCCGCACAACATCAACGCCAACTTGCAACTTTCAATGCCATTGTATAGTCCACAAGTTTATGGAGCTATTCAAACTACTAAAATAGCCTCGGAGTTGACAGACTTGCAATATCAAAAAACAGAAGAGCAAATCTATTTTGAAATTTCAAACCTGTATTACAATGGACAAATTTTGCATCATCAGTTGACTTTTATTGACAGCAACCTGATTAATGCAGAACTACTTCTAAAAAATATGCAACTGCTCAATGAACAATTACTTGCTAAAGGAACAGATGTAAGCAAGGTAAAATTGCAAGTATCACAATTAACCACGCAAAAGGAAAATATAAGCAGTAAATATGAGCAAGTTCTAAATGCTTTGAAATTTGCAATGGGTATTTCCATTGAACAAAATCTACAAATTGAAGCGAACATTCAATATCAAAATACAAATGAATATACACCTTCATCAACTTTAGATATTCGTATCATAAAAACTCAAAACCGCTTATTGTCGAGTGAACTCAACACACTCAATAAATCAAGGTATTTGCCTTCGCTAAATCTGATTGGAATGTATGGAACAACGGGCTTTGGTTATAATGGACAACCTACTTCTTTCCTTGATTTTTATCCGATTGGTTTTGCAGGTATTCAGATTTCCTATCCTTTATTTAACGGAACGGTTACGCAACGGAAAATAAATCAGAAAAGGATTGAATTCCAAAATAATGAGCTTCAATTCAGCTTACTTACCGAACAAAATAATATGCAGGTTGAAAATGCAAAACTGCAAAGAAAGATTGCTCAACAGACAGCCGAAACCACTACTAAACAAATCCAGTTAGCAGAGACTATATACGAACAAACTGTTCTTCAACAAAAACAAGGAACAGCAAACCTAACAGATGTTTTGCTTGCTGACAATGCTTTACGTGAAGCACAACAAACTTACCTCTTCGCAGTAATTGATTATCTAAAAGCAGATTTAGAACTAAAAAAACTAACTGGAAATATTTCTAAAAAGAATTAAAACAATGAAAATGAATTGGAAAAAAATAATCGGAATTGTTGCAGTTGTTGCAATCGTTGTCCTTGTTGTTTTTAAGCTAAAAACCAACAAAGAAATTACACAAGGCAAAGTTTATCAATACGATAAAGAACAAGCTATAAATGTTCAGGTAGATACATTGCAATTGGAAAATGTGAATGCTGAATTTTCTTATTCAGGAACATTTGAACCTAATAAGGAAACGAAAATAAGTGCCGAATTACAAGGGAAAATCAACACCATTTTAGTTGATGTTGGAAGTATTGTAAACAAAGGACAATCATTAGTGCTGTTGGATAACTCATTATTGAAACTGCAACTGCAAACTATTGAAGTGCAAATTGAAGGCTTGGAAGCCGATGTAAATCGTTATACCATTTTAGCTAAAGCAGATGCCATACAAGGCATTCAGTTAGAGAAAGCAGAGTTAGGTTTGAAATCTGCAAAAGTGCAAAAAACCACTTTGTTGGAGCAGATAAACAAAACCACAATTAAAGCACCTTTTAGCGGAGTAGTTACGGCAAAACTAAGTGAAGAAGGAGCATTCGCTGCACCCGGAGTTCCATTGCTTCAAATAACTGACATTACAAATTTAAAATTCACTGTAAATATTCCCGAAAATGAGTTAAGCAAATTCAAATTAAATCAAAGCTATCCTGTAGTAGTAGATGCTTATCCTGATATTCTATTAACGGGGAAAGCCACTATGATAGGTAGTAAAGCAAATATGGGCAGTAGTTTTCCAGTTCAGTTTACTGTATATAACACATCAGATTTGAAAATAAAATCAGGGATGTTTGGTAAAGTGAATTTAAAAAGTGATAAACTAGGAAGGGGCATTATTATTCCAGCGTCAGCAATCGTAGGTTCTGAAAATCAACCGCAAGTTTACATATTGAAAAATGGCAAAGCCCTTTTGCAAAACATCACTATATCAAATAAGATAAAGAATAAAGCAGTTGTTTCAAATGGATTAAATGAAGGTGAAGTAATTGTAACGAATGGCTTCATCAATCTTTTTGATGGTGCAAATGTAACTGTTAAATAAAATCAGCAAAAATGAATATTACAGAAATATCAATCAAACGCCCTTCGCTGATAATCGTGCTTTTCAGCGTATTTACTTTATTAGGTTTTATAGGGTATAAAAATTTGAGTTACGAATTAATGCCTGATTTTAATCAGCCAGTAGTTGTAATTAAAACTGTTTATCCAGGTGCTGAACCCAACGAAGTAGAAACATCTGTTTCACGAAAAATTGAAGATGCTTTATCCAACTTGGAGGGTGTAGATTACTTGGTTACTAAATCGTTGCCAAATGCCTCAATCATCATAGCCAATCTGAAATACGGGACAGATTTGGATAAGTCAATGCAAGACGCACAACGCTACATTGACAACATTCGTAAAGATTTACCACAGGATATTTTAAGTCCTGTAATGAGTAAAGTTTCGCCAAATGATTTGCCTATAATGTCAATTAGTGCAACAAGTAATTTATCTACTACTGAGTTTTATCAAAAAATGAAAGATGATTATCTGCCACAAATTCAACAAATAAAAGGCGTTGCAGAGATTACCGTTTTAGGAGGAGAAGAAAGAGAAATTCAGGTAAAAATAAATCAGGACAAACTGAAATTGTATAAAATTTCAATGGTTCAGGTTGTTGAAGCAATTAATCGTTCGGGCTTAGACTTACCTGCCGGTAAAGTGCTAACCGAAAAAGAAAACAATTCCGTTCGTTTAACCGGAAAATTTACATCATTAGAAGATATTAAAAATGTTCAAGTGGCGATGCCTGTAATGGGCAGTCCTGTTTATGTAAAAGATGTAGCAGATGTTATTGATGGCATAAAAGAAACAACTTCTATCAGTCGTTACAATGGCAAAAACGGTATCGGTCTTTTATTGAAAAAGCAAGGAGATGCAAACGCTGTAGATGTTTCAAAATTAGTTCGTGAAAAATTCAAATCCATTGAGCAACAAAATGCGAGTTCAGGTGTAGAATTTATTATTGCAGACGATAGCACAGACAACACTATTGCAGCAGTTAATTCAGTTGTTTTTGATTTGATATTAGCGGTGATATTGGTTTCATTGGTTATGCTATTATTTCTAAGAAGTTTTAGAAACTCATTAATTGTTATCGTTGCAATTCCAACATCTTTAGTTACAGCGTTTGCAGTAATGTGGCTTTTAGGCTACACGCTTAACCTAATGACCTTACTCGCAATGTCTTTAATCATAGGCATTTTGGTCGATGATGCAGTGGTAGTATTAGAAAATATTCAAAAACATTTAGACAAGGGAAAAGATAAACGAATTGCTGCAATGGATGGTCGTATGGAAATTGGCTTTGCTGCATTGTCAATTACATTAGTTGACGTAGTGGTATTTTTACCAATTCTTTTTTTACAAGTGTTTGTTGCAGATATGCTCAAACAATTTTCGGTAGTTGTAGTAACTTCAACACTCACCAGTTTATTGGTTGGTTTTACTCTTACACCTTGGTTGGCTTCACGTATTGGAAAGAAAGAAGATTTACAACCAACTATTTTTTTCAATCGTTTCTTGCTTTGGTTTGAGCATCAATTAGAAAATTTCACCAATTGGTATGGCAGACAATTAGAATGGGTTTTAAGCCATAAATTAATTTTCACAGGAATTGTTTTGTTGCTTTTTGTAATGACTTTAGGCATTATGAAGCAAGGCATCATAGGTAAAGAATTAATATCAACAGGTGACCAAGGCAAATTTAGAATGGCTTTAGAGTTTGATAAATCCACATCTATACAACAGAACAACTTAATTGCTCAAAAAATTGAAGCATACATTATTCAACAACCTGAAGTAGCAACAGTATTCAGCAATATTGGTGGACCAAGCACAGGTATTGGAAGTTTGGGTGTTGGTTCTGCAAACAAAACAGAATTTACCATTCAATTAAAATCTAAGAAGGAACTGCATAATTTGTCTACCGAAACATTTATGAAATCCCTGCGAGAAGATTTGAAATCAAAATTTCCGAGCATAAATTATTCAATGGCTGCACTGGGTTTAATACCTCGTTCCGCCCCAATTGAAATTACATTAAGCGGAAGCAACTTAAATCAAGTGATGAAAAGCGGAAACGAATTAAAAGCGATTATTGAAAAAATGCCTGGTGCGGATAACATTCGCTTATCAGTTGAAGCAGGTAGTCCCGAATACAAAATAATTCCCGACAAAGATAAAATGCAACGATTAGGTTTAACTACCGCTTATGTTGGATTGAACCTAAGAACAGCGTTTACAGGCAATGATGATGCTACCCTAACCGAAAACGGAACAGAATATCCTGTGAGAATTTGGTTAGCTGAATTTAGCCGACAAAATTTTGAGGATGTTCAACAACTTTCTATCATTAACCCAATGGGAATACCAGTTGAAGTTTCACAATTTGCAAGCGTAGAGCAAGACAATTCCCCGTCATTATTAGAACGAAAAGACCGACAACCTGCTGTTACTTTGACAGCAGACGCATTAGGCAGACCATCAGGAACAGTAGCAGACGATGTAGTAGCATATCTCAAAGAAAATCCATTGCCAAACGGAATACAAATGACTTGGGGAAGTGACATCAAAAGACAGAATGATAGTTTTGGAGCATTAGGTTCTGTTTTACTCATTTCGTTTTTGCTGATTTACCTGATTATGGTAGCACTGTATGACAGTTTTGTTTATCCATTTGTAGTTTTGTTTTCTATACCAGTTGCAGCAATTGGGGCGTTTTTCGCTTTGAATTTGTCGTTAAGCAATTTAAGTTTATTCGCCTTATTGGGTTTAATTATGCTAATGGGCTTAGTGGTCAAAAACGCTATTCTAATTGTCGATTTTACCAATCAATTAAAAGCAGAAGGTAAACATTTTAAAGAAGCCTTAATCATTGCAGGAAAAGGTCGTATGCGACCAATCCTAATGACAACTCTTTCAATGGTTGTTGGTATGCTTCCCATTGCAATGGCAACAGGAACAGCAGCAGAATGGAAAAACGGACTTGCTTGGGTAATCATTGGCGGACTTCTATCATCTTTAATTTTGACCGTGTTTTTAGTGCCTATGGTCTATTATTTAGTTGACACAACGAAAGAAAAAATAAATCGTAAAAAATAATTGAAATGAAAATAACAATCATAACACTACTCGCATTTTCGTTTTCACTCACACTTTATTCATTTGCCAAACCGAATGCAAAAACATTTTCCTTAGCAATTGAGGTGAAGAATTTACGGAATGAAAAAGGCGTGGTTCAATTTGCACTTTATAACAAAGATGGCTCAATCCCAGATGAAGATTATGAAAACTATTACAAAATTGTAAAAGGCTAAATTGTGAATGGTTCATCAACAATTACTATTGAAAATATTCCATCAGGTAAATATGCTGTTAACATTTTACACGATGAAAACAAAAATGGCAAAATTGACAAAGGATTTATTTTACCGATAGAAGGTATTGGTTTCTCAAATTTTCAATCAATTGGCTTGACAAACAGACCTAATTTTTCAAAAGCAAGTTTTGAGTTGAAAGAAAACAAGTCAATTAATGTAAAGGTGATTTATATGTAAGACAGTTTAGCCATCGCACAGGCGTAAGCACATTTGCAATTCGCACAAGCCAACGCACAGACCAAAAATTGCAAAAGAGCTTACACCTTTACCTCCAAAGAAAAATTATTTTTTAAAATTTCCTTCCCTTCTTAAATTTTTAAAACCGCTACCCACAGCCGACACATACGCAGCTCGACAATTACAGTAAAACCAACGGCAGACAACAACTCTGCAACCTCGACAGACAGAAGGCCAGCTTATAACAGCGGTTTGGCAAAAGTGGCGGTGCAGTGCTTCGTATGACAATTTTTCGTATAATTGAAGTGCGGTTCTTCGTATGAACTTTTGTGCTAAAAATCGCCACCTTCGCCAAGCCGCGAAACGTTAGCGGTCATTTTAAGGACGACAGAAACGATGAAACATTTACTTTACATATTGACAATAATTTTTTTGACATCTTGCTCAAACGTGACAGAAAAAAAGTTAGACAATCCACAAGTGGACACTATTCCAGAAGTAGCACTATGGGCAGACGAATACATAATTAAATATTTGGAAAGCAACAAAGACCGTTTGACGGAAGTTGACGGACACCCTGTAACTTACATAAAAGAGACAACAGAACGAGATGAAAGAAATTATGCAATGGTCAAAATTGGACATAGTTTTGAAAGTAGATATGTGACAGACCAATGGATTTTCGTTGACAGCTTGACCAAAGAAATTTATGAATATGATTTAGCAAACGATTCATTAATTCTTTGGAAAGAATTTGCGAGCATTGACAATGAAATAAATGAAATCCCGCCTAACGGAAAATATCGATTTGACATTGCATTTGCAGAATGGGAAGGAAAATCAATGGGCGAAAAAGTGACTATTGTAATAAATGACAAATCAATAAAAGTAATTTATGAAGGTGACGGACAACTTACGCAAACAAAAAAAGGTGATATAATTGACGAGGGAAAAATAATGAAACATAAAACAGGTGTTGGGATTATTGGCAAACATCCATCTGACACTCAACTGGACGAAATTGGTGGTTGCACAGGTGGACCTGCAATTATTGACTTTAAAGACAAGAAATATTGGATGTGCTGACAAAGAAAAAACGAACCGCTAACACGGGTTTTGGGTCAGGCGGGGTGACGTGCAAACATGGAGCTTTGTGCTTCTATTCAAGTTCAGTGCTGGTTGACAGTTTTGTGCTCCGAAATCCCGCACGAACGCCAAGCGCAAAAACGTTGTAGGCGATCTCGGTTCGGGCAACATTTCCTAAATTTGAACAATGGAACAGCTCTCTGAAATCAAGCAGGTTTTGCAGCAACTGAAGCCTGAGTTGTCCAGGCGGTTTCATGTCCAAAGCCTCGGACTGTTTGGCTCTGTGGTTCGGGACGACTTCTCCCCATCGAGTGATGTTGACATCATTGTGGACTTCAATCGACCGGTCGGTATTGAGTTTATCGACTTAGCTGACTACATCGAACAGCGCCTACAAAAAAAGGTGGATCTGGTATCCCGCAGTGGCTTCAAAGAAAAATACTTTAAGGCAATAGAGCGGGAGATCGTTTATGTCTAAACGTGACCCAAACTTTTGGTTGGAGACATTCTGGAGAGTGCTCATAAGATCCTTGACTATACTGCCGGACAAAGTTTCGAAGACTTTGAGAGTGACGGCAAAACGGTGGATGCTGTGATCCGCAACTTTGAGATCATTGGTGAAGCTGCCAATCGTCTGCCGGAGGAGTTTAAAGACAGTTGTCCGGGCATCGACTGGCATCGCATACGTGGGTTCAGAAACCGTATTGTGCATGATTATTTTGGCATAGACTGCTCTATAGTCTGGACAATCAAAGAGACATTCCTGCCATTGATGATCGGCCAGCTAAAGCCACTCTCCGAAGCTTGACCAACCGCCCATAATTACTAAGGCTTCGTTGCGCCGAACGGGCAAGACATGATCCCGATAGTTATCGGGACTGTTGAACGAACTTTTCTCAGCGAAGCTAAACCCTTGAGGGCGGTGTTCGACAGGCTCACTACAGGGTGCGTAAGTGCCAAATTTGAACGAAATGAATATTAACAACAATATAGGCAAACGAAAAGTGGAATACTCTTGCATCCGCACTTCGCTTATACCTGATCGTTGGCAGAAACGCTGAAAAGAGGCTCCACTCCAAACAAAATTCCCATTTCGGGAACTTTTCTTTATTTTTGTTGATAAAACGTTTTGAGAGTAATAGCCAAAAAGACACTCCGAGACTTCTGGGAGAAACATCCCGACTGTGAAGAGCAACTCAAGGCTTGGTTCCAGGAAGCCGAAGTTGCAGCATGGAAAGGACCCAACGATATTAAACAGGACTATCCCAGTGCTTCTTTTTTGGCGGACAATCGAATAGTGTTCAACATCAAAGGCAACCACTACCGATTAATCGTAAAAATCAATTATCCCTATAGTATGGTGTGGATCCGTTTTGTCGGCACACATGCCGAGTATGACAAGATTGACGCAACGAAAATTTAAACACAATGGTCATCAAACCCATAAAGACGAAAAAAGATTATCAAGCAGCCATGGACCGGCTGGAAGTGATTTTCGATGCGAAACCCGGAACACAGGAAGGCGACGAACTGGAGGTACTGGGCATTCTGATCGACAAATATGAGCAGGAGCATTTTCCCATCGGCTATCCAGATCCTATCGAGGCTATCAAGTTCCGCATGGAGCAAATGGGCTATAGCCAAAGTGACCTGGCTAAGGTTGTAGGTCTGAAAAGCAGGGCTAGTGAAATTCTTAGTAAAAAGCGGAAGCTGACCTTGGAAATGATCCGCCAGTTGCATCAGGCACTTGGTATTCCGACAGACGTACTCATTCAAAGCTATTGACGACAGCTCTAAAGTCCACAATGCGTTGCTTCAAGTTTGGCGGAACTGCTGCTATGTAGCGTGACGAATAATATGGCGCCTGGTTAACTTTACTGAACTGTATTGCTGCCAGTGCCACACCTTACAACAATACCATCTACGTTGCCTGCTATTTTAAGACGACTTGCGCAATGAAACAGACATTAATAATCCTGACCTTTTTTCTGCTGACAAATAACTTGTGTGGACAGACAAGTTATACTGGCTTCATTGACAGATATCCTATTGAATTTGTAACTAACATTTATTCAGACGGAGTCACAAGAGCATTTTATGTTTATACAAATTTTGACGACCCGATAAAAATAAATGGCACTCTCAAAAACGGATTACTTACGTTAATTGAAAAAGACAGTTTTGGAATAAGTAAAGCGACTTTGACTTTCAAGAATTTTAAACCAGAAAATACCAACATTGAAGGTGTTTGGAAAGACAATATTTCAAACAAGCAACTCAAAATTACTTTAACGAAATCATTTGACATTGACTATGGCGATAGTATTCAATGGCAAAACAAGGAATTACTGCAACCTGTTTCGTTAAAAGACAAATACTTCAAAATTGTAATTAACAAGAAGAAAGGAGACTTTTATGCAAGTGTGACAGGAATAAAAATTTTTGAAAAAAAGACCGACAAACTCATTCAAGAATTCAATATGGAATGCCAACTTTGGGGTTTAGACAATGTGAGTATTGACGATTACAATTTTGATGGATTTATAGACTTTTCTGTATTTGAACAGAGTTACGCAGGACCGAGTACTTCAAGTATATTTTTTCTCTTCAACCCAAAGACAGGAAAATATTTTCGAAGCTCATTTGAAGGGACTTCATTAGAGTTTGACCAAAAAACAAAACGAATTTACGAACACAATCAATGTTGCGCGGGACGAAGTCATATGACGGCTGAATACAAAGTTGTAAATAACAAAATGGTATTACTAAAAAGGGCTTGCCTTGAATATGACGAAAAAATAGAAGACTTTAAAAAGGTAAAATGCGAATAGAAAACAGCACACAATTACTAAGGCTTCGTTTTGCCCACGGGCGAACATTGATCCCGATTGCTATCGGCAATGTTGAAATAATTTGCACAACGAATCCAAACTGTTATGGGTAAATCCCCCCCAGCCCCCTACTCGACCCAAACACCTACCTTTGCCCTCTCAAAAATTCAGGCAACGCGAAATGTAAAAACCAGTTTCTTTCCGACAAATAGCACGGCAACCGCCAGCCGGTTGTGGTATTGTTTCATCCTCAACGAAAGAAATTGTGATCATTCTACAAAACATTTCCTATACGCATCCAAACAAGGATTTACTGTTTAGCGACATCAACCTGACGGTAAACAATCAGCAAAAAGCAGCATTGATCGGCAATAGAAGATCGGTGCCATGAGGCTTTACGGCATTGGCAGTTGACCGATATAGATGGGTCGCAAAAAATGGAAACGCTGAGTGGCGGACAAAAAACAAAGGTCTTTTTAGCCGGGATTTCTATTCATCAACCCGAATTGATTTTACTGGACGAGCCCAGTAATCATCTGGACCTTGCCAGCCGACAGCTTCTGTACGACTTTATTCAATCTACAAAAAGCAGTTTGATGGTTGTGAGCCACGACAGAAAGTTGCTCAACCTTTTGGACAGTGTTTGCGAACTGAGCAAGCAGGGCATAAAAATGTATGGCGGTAATTATGACTTTTACAAAGAGCTGAAGCAAATAGAAAACAATGCTTTGAGCCAGGACATAGAGGGTAAGGAAAAAGCCTTGCGCAAAGCCAGGGAAAAAGAACGCGAGACGTTGGAGCGACAACAGAAATTGGACAATCGGGGAAGGAGCAAACAAGAAAAAGCAGGGGTTGCCCGCATCATGATGAACACGCTCCGAAACAATGCTGAAAACAGTACCTCGAAACTCAAAACTGTTCACGCCGAAAAAATAGGTGGTATTGCTCAGGACCTGCAGGAATTGCGCGCTTCGTTGCCGGACCTGGACAAGATGAAATTCGGCTTTGACCCTTCTGCCCTGCACAAAGGGAAAATTCTATTTACCGCGGCAGATCTCAACTTTTCCTACCACACGCAACCGCTTTGGAACGACAACTTAAACTTTCAGATCAGGACGAGTGAACGAATTGCCTTGAAAGGGCAAAACGGCTCAGGAAAAACAACCTTGATACAACTCTTGTTGGGCAATGCAGTACCGCAAACAGGAACCATCTACCGGGCAGAAAACAAAGCGGTGTACATTGATCAGGATTATTCTTTGCTGGACAACCAATTAAAGGTTTACGAACAAGCGCAGCGATTCAATAGCTCGGCATTGCAGGAACACGAAATAAAGATCCGGCTCAGCCGCTTTTTGTTTACAAAGAACGATTGGGACAAATCCTGTACTGCGCTGAGTGGTGGCGAAAGGATGCGTTTGCTACTTTGCTGCCTCACCATCAATAGTCAAGCGCCGGACCTTATCATTCTTGACGAACCCACCAACAATCTGGACGTTCAAAACATAGAGATTCTGACAACTGCCATCAATGAATATAAGGGAACGTTGCTGGTTGTATCGCATGATGCTACATTTTTGGAACAAATCAACATAGAACGGACGCTTGAACTTTGACAAAATACAGCCGCCGCTGCCATGCTCTAAAACCAGAAGCTTCACGGCAGAGGCGATGGAGCAGCTTCTCTGCCTTAATAAGGCAGGGAGCCGCCCGGCGACAAATCCATGATACAGCTCAATCGAAATATTGAAGCCTGTACAATCCTTTCCTCATCAAGGGAAGGTACCCGAAGGGCGGAAGGGTCGGAACCGGAATTCCCCGACAACAAATAGTCTATCTACATCTACCCTCCTCCGGAGGGGCCGGGGGAGGCTCGGATAGTTTTAAACTTAACCACCCCGCCTGAGTAAGGCAGGGAGTGGCCCGGCGATTTTGTTTTTCATAAAATATAACTACTTTACAAAGCTGTAAGCATCTTGAACAAAGCAATTTATCGCTTTGCCGAAAGGAACCAGATTCTTGCATACCCATAACTTTTAAACCATCAAACAATGAAGTTTTTAACCTTAAAGCATTGGCAACTATTCGGGTTGCTGATCATTTTGCCCGTAGTATTTGAGTCGCTCCTGATTGGTAGCCTGGTTTCAGGAACTCCTCCCGGGCGGGTTATGTATTTTTTCCCGTTCATGATGGTGCTTTTTGGCGCTTTCTATTTTGGCTGGCTCTATGCCCTGGGCAGCCACCTCCATAAAAAGCTCCCATCCTTTGCAGCTATGAACCTTGTTCGGTTCAAAATTTTCATTTTTATCCCCGTGATTTATATGCTGCTGGTTTCGGGCTTTATGGCGGTAACCTTTGTCGGCACGTCTGAGGTTCCGCGCTTGAGTCCGGCAGTGGTAGCGCTTATTATACCGCTGTACATTTTTTCAATTTTTTGCATTTTTTACACCTACTATTTCTGTGCGAAGGCCCTGAAGACCATTGAATGGACACGACCCGTGAAGTTCAGCGATTTTGCGGGCGAATTCTTTTTACTTTGGTTTTTCCCGGTCGGCATCTGGTTTATACAACCCAGAATCAACAGGCTGTTCAGTCCTGATGCAGAAGATCCTGCAGCGCAGATAACAGAGGGCATGCTTCCTTAGCCGCTTCCGGAATGCAAATTCAGGAAGCGATGTTTCTTGCTTTTCATCCTGCCGACGGTACAACAGGATGCGCATGGAATCGGCAGTAAGGACCAGCTTTTTGCGCTCCCGACGCTCAGTAGCGAACGATAATTAATTCAGACATTGGCTGTTCAGGCTCAATAGTAGCTACTGCCCTGAACGGTGCCAACGCCGTAAAACATCCATAGACATCCTGCCGCCCGGACCCAAAAAAAAATTACGGTGCAACCGGTGAAATCCGGGAAATTGAATAAGAATCAGGAAGAAAGGAAAACCACCCGCAGCGACCGTCTAAAACTTTGTTTGCTCCCGACAAATAGACAAACAGACGAATCAACAAATCAACCCCCTGCCCCCTATTCTCTTTTTGCGCTGAATGATTACTTTTGCCTTCCGCACAAAAAAACTTTATGGCGAATACAGCAGACATCAGAAACGGTATGATCATCAAATTGGATGATGGTCTTTATACCGTGGTAGAATTTGGTCAGAACAAAACCGCACGCGCCGCTGCCAAAGTATGGGCAAAGCTAAAAGGCGTTGACAATTCCCGCTCTATAGAAAAAACCTGGAACTCCGGCGATACGATTTTTCCCGTGCGTGTAGAGCGCCGTCCCTACCAGTTTCTCTATAAAGATGAGGGCGGCTTCAACTTTATGGACACGAATACCTTTGAGCAAATTACCCTTGAGGAAAGCAAGATTGACCGTGCTGATCTGTATAAGGACGGACAGGATTGCTTTATTCTGGTAAATACCGAGACGGAGCTGCCCATGAGCGTGGAACTGCCTCCGAACGTAGTGCTTCGGGTCACGTACTCAGAGCCGGGATTGAAGGGCGACACGGCCACCCGTACGCTGAAGCCGGCTACGATGGAGACCGGTGCTACAGTGATGGTACCCTTGTTTGTAGATACGGATGAGCTGATCCGGGTAGATACCAAGACCGGAGCTTATGTAGAGCGTGTAAAAGAATAACTCAATCCTTGTGCCTGGATCATGACGAGTGCCGTGCGTAAAAAATCGTTGTAAAATCTGAGCACATAAGCATAATAGGTAATCAGCAAATTGAACTATATGGAGTTTAAACAAATCCAGGAACTGATCAAGGCGATCAATAAATCCAACATCAGCGAGCTGACTGTTGAAGAAGGTGAATTTAAGATCACCATTAAGCAGGCACAATCTACGGAGACCTCATTCGTAGCGGTTCAGGCGCCTATGCAGATGCCGCAAATGATGCATCAGCCCGCGCCGCAGCAACATATAGCTGCTCCGCAGCCTGCCGCTGCACCCCAGGCAGCACCCGCTGCAACGGAGGCGCCGGCAGACAATGCCATCACGGTAAAGTCGCCCATGATCGGAACCTTTTACCGCAGCCCTTCGCCCGATAAGCCCACCTTCGTCAATGTAGGTGATGAGATCAAGCAAGGACAGGTACTTTGCATCATCGAAGCCATGAAGTTATTTAACGAGATAGAAAGTGAAGTGAGCGGACGTGTAGTAAAAGTGCTGGCAGACGATGCATCGCCGGTAGAATATGATCAGCCGCTGTTTTTGGTGGAACCGATTTAACTAATTAGCCAATTAGCTAATTAGCCAATTTGAGCGACGATCTTTAAATACACTTCCGTGAAGAATGAAGTTTTCGAAAGTAATCCGATTTTAAAGTTGTCTTTTGACTTTGCTTTAATGATCATCGACTACAGCGAAAAGCTTGAGATGGAAAAGAAATTCGTGATAAGCAGACAGTTAATGCGATCGGGTTGTTCTATTGGAGCAAACGTAATGGAAGCACAAAATGCAGAGAGTAGAGCGGACTTTGTACATAAGATGAAATTAGCAGGTAAGGAATGCGATGAAACGCATTATTGGCTAAGATTGTGTTCCTACAGTAAAAATTATCCTGATTGTAGCTTGCTTTTGCAAAAGCACGAAGAAGTCAGTAAGGTTTTAACCAAAATAATATCAACAACGAAACGGCAAATGCCGACCCAATAACTTTTTGAGCTTTTTCTTTGAGTTTTAGACACAGGCCATTAGCTAATTGGCTAATTGGCTAATCAGCTAATTGATCTTATGTTTAAGAAAATACTAATTGCAAATCGCGGTGAAATAGCCCTGCGCGTTATCCGCACCTGCAGAGAGATGGGCATCAAAACTGTTGCTGTATATTCTACGGCAGATAAAGACAGTTTGCACGTACGTTTTGCCGACGAGGCGGTGTGTATTGGTAAGGCGCAGAGCAGCGATTCTTATCTGAATATCCCGCACATTATGGCAGCGGCAGAAATAACAAATGCCGATGCCATACATCCGGGCTACGGTTTTCTGGCAGAAAATGCCGGTTTCTCTGAGATCTGTGCGCAGTACAATATCAAGTTTATCGGTCCCACGCCGGAAATGATTCGGAAGATGGGCGATAAAATGACCGCCAAGGAAACTATGATTGCGGCAGGCGTGCCTTGCATCCCCGGTTCGGGCGGATTGTTGTCGAGCCTCGATGAAGCTAAGACGCTGGCGAAGGAAATGGGCTATCCCGTCATACTGAAAGCAACTGCAGGCGGTGGCGGAAAGGGTATGCGCATTGTGTGGGAAGAAAGCGAAATGGAGCGCGCTTACGACACTGCAAAAGCTGAAGCCGGAGCCGCTTTTAAGAATGATGGTATCTATATGGAGAAGTTCGTGGAAGAACCGCGCCATATAGAAATTCAGATAGCCGGCGATCAGTTTGGAACGGTGTGCCACCTCAGTGAGCGCGATTGCTCCATTCAGCGTCGTCATCAGAAGCTCGTGGAAGAATCGCCATCGCCCTTTATGACGCCCGAGCTACGGCAGAAAATGGGAGAAGCTGCTATCAAAGCTGCATCTGCTATCAATTACGAAAGTGTGGGCACCATAGAATTCCTGGTGGACAAGCACCGCAATTTCTACTTTATGGAAATGAATACCCGTATTCAGGTAGAACATGGCGTGACGGAGGAAGTGATCAACTACGACCTGATCAAAGAGCAGATAAAGATTGCCGCGGGCGTACCCATCAGCGGGCACAATTATGAGCCCACAATGCATGCCATTGAGTGCCGCATCAATGCAGAAGATCCTTATAACGATTTCCGTCCTAGTCCGGGCACAATCACGGTACTACACACTCCGGGCGGACATGGCGTGCGGGTAGATTCGCATATCTATGCCGGCTATACCATTCCACCGTATTACGACTCAATGATCGCCAAGATCATTGCGGTAGCACAAACCCGCGAAGAAGCGATCTGCACTATGGAAAGAGCCTTGAGCGAGTATGTGATAGAAGGCATAAAAACGACCATTCCTTTTCATCAGCAGTTAATGCGCAATGAAGATTTTCGTAAAGGAAACTTTACGACCAAATTCATTGAGAGCTTTAAGCTGGTCTGATTGACATCATCAAATAAAAGCTTTGGAGTGAACCCCATTCCAAAGCTTTTTTTTGCTTCTTTTAGAATACTTCCTTTTAACACTTATTTTCGCAGCGCCAAGTAAAAACGCATTCGAAACACATTCTTTCAATGAAAAAGACGCTACTCATCACCGGCGGAGCAGGTTTTATCGGCTCGCATGTAGTAAGGTTGTTTGTAAACCAATATCCAGATTATCACATCGTAAATCTGGATGCACTTACCTATGCCGGCAATCTTGAAAACCTCAAAGACATTGAAGATGCATCGAACTACACCTTTATCAAAGCTGATATCCGCGAAGCTTCCGTGATCAATCAGATCTTTGAAGAATATCGTTTTGACGGTGTCATACATCTTGCTGCCGAAAGTCATGTGGACCGCTCGCTGAAAGACCCGAATGTGTTTATTGAAACCAATGTGCTCGGCACTGCCAACCTACTGAATGCAGCCCGCGAGCTGTGGAAAGACGATAAGGAAGGCAAGCGTTTTTACCATGTCTCTACCGACGAAGTGTATGGCTCTCTGGGAGACACCGGCTTCTTCCTCGAAACCACGCCTTACGATCCGCAATCGCCCTACTCTGCTTCCAAGGCAGCCTCCGACCATTTGGTGCGGGCTTATGGCAATAGCTACAAACTACCCTTCGTCATCACCAATTGCTCCAACAACTACGGTCCTAATCAGTTTCCTGAAAAGCTGATCCCGCTTTTCATCAACAACATTCGTAACATGGTGCCCCTGCCGGTATATGGCGATGGTAAATACACCCGCGACTGGCTCTATGTAGTTGACCATGCCCGTGCTATTGATCTGGTTTTTCATGAAGGAAAAGATGGAGAAACCTACAATATCGGTGGCTTTAACGAATGGCAGAATATAGAACTCATCAAGCTGCTTTGCCGCCAGATGGACGAAAAACTGGGGCGCGAACCTGGCGAATCAGAAAAGCTGATTTCCTATGTTAAAGACCGTCCGGGTCACGACCGTCGCTACGCCATCGACGCCACCAAGATCAACAAAGAACTGGGCTGGAAACCATCCGTAACCTTCGAAGAGGGATTGAGTCAATCGATAGACTGGTATCTACAAAATGAAGAATGGCTGCAAAATGTAACCAGCGGCGATTACAAAAAGTATTATCAGGGGCAATATGAGTAGGGGTTGATGTAAAATCGATAATCGTAAAATCGCTTTCCATGCATACTTTTTACTTCGAAAGGCTGGAAGTCTGGCAAAACGCCAGATTGCTGGTTAAAAATATCTACTTAGCGAGCACGTCATTTCCCGAATATGAAAAGTATGGATTAACATCCCAGATAAGACGTGCGACGATCAGCATTAATCTAAATATATCGGAAGGTTTTTCAAGACAAGGTAAAAAAGACAAAGCAAGGTTTATTAACCAAGCCTACAGTTCGGCAACAGAGGTAATCAATTGTCTGATATTATCCCTGGACCTCGGGTACATTTCAGATGAAGTATATTCGACACTTCGAAATCAAACAGAATTCGTGTCAAATCAGCTTAATGCATTGCACAAGACACTAACAAAAAGCAACGACTTTACGATTAACGACTTTTCAACTAACAACTCCACGAATCAACAATAAAATGAAAGGTATCATCCTCGCCGGTGGGTCCGGAACGCGCTTATATCCGCTTACGATTGCAGTGAGCAAGCAGCTAATGCCGGTTTATGACAAACCGATGATCTACTATCCGCTATCCACGCTGATGTTGGCAGGCATAAGGGAAATACTCATCATCACAACCCCCGAAGATCAGGCTGGGTTTAAAAAACTTCTGGGTGATGGTTCGCAGATTGGTTGCCGGTTCGATTATGTGGTGCAGCCCCGCCCCGAAGGTCTTGCGCAGGCTTTTATATTGGGTGCGGATTTTGTCGGCAGCGACCCGGTGGCGTTGATTCTGGGAGATAATATTTTTTACGGATCCGGAATGGGAACCCTGCTCGGAAAAAAGGTGAACCCCGATGGGGCTGTGGTATTTGCCTATCAGGTCAATGATCCCGAGCGCTATGGTGTGGTAGAGTTTGACCGCAACAATAAAGTATTGAGCATCGAAGAAAAACCGGCGCAGCCCAAATCAAACTTTGCTGTGCCGGGTCTGTATTTCTATGACAATTCTGTACTTGAAATAGCCCGTAACATTAAGCCCTCTCCCCGCGGCGAACTGGAAATCACGGATGTCAACAAAGTGTATCTGGAAATGGGCAAATTGGAAGTAGGCGTACTCGACCGTGGAACGGCATGGCTGGATACGGGCACCTTCGATTCGCTGATAGAAGCCGGTCAGTTTATAGAAGTGATCGAGAAAAGGCAGGGACTAAAAATCGGCTGCATTGAAGAAATCGCTTATCAAAAAGGTTGGATTAATGATGAACAGATGACGGCACTTGCCCGGACCTATGCTAAATCAGGCTACGGACAATACCTTCAGAATGTACTGCAGCACAAGCTAACATTCTCTTAAAACCTTTTCTCGCTTTTTATTTCAAATTATCTTCGCATCCCGCTCACAAGGCGGGATGTTTTGTATGCTGGTCTATCTTATTCCTTTTATATCCGCTTTCATTGGCTGGTTTACCAACTGGGTGGCGATCAAAATGTTGTTTCATCCAAAAGAGCCGGTGCGCTTTTTAGGAATTACCTTTCAGGGAATATTCCCCAAGCGGCAACAACAGTTTGCTAAAAAGCTGGGCGTGGTTGTTGCTACCGAGCTATTGCATTTTGACGAAATTGCCGCACGCATCAAAGACCCAGAACACCTGGGTGAGCTCGCTCCCTTTATCGAAAAGCATATTGACGAATTTCTGCAAATCAAACTTAAAGAAAAGCTGCCGGTGATCTCAATGTTTGTAGGTGAGGGTACGCTGGGAAAGATCAAAGAGGGATTGATGGAAGAGATCAACCTGCTGCTGCCACAGCTTATCGATCAGTTTACCGGCAGACTGGCAACCTCTATTGACATTGAAGAAATGGTAAGCAGCAAGGTGTCAAAATTTTCGTCCGACAAACTGGAAGAAATATTGCTGAGCATCATGAAAAAGGAATTTCAGTTTGTAGAGATTCTGGGTGGTGTGCTTGGCTTTATCATTGGTTTGTTACAGATCTTGCTCACCGCCTGGAGCTGACCATGCTCTGCGCAGACACCGATGATTTAACGTAGCCTGCTGCGCTGAAACCTTGCAAAGCCCTTTCATTTCTGTAAATTTGAACACGAAAAGTACCCACGATGCCACATTATCATTCGCTCGGAAATATTCCGCACAAACGTCATACGCAGTTTCATAAACCCGGAGGAGGATTATACTCGGAACAATTGTTCAGCACCGAAGGCTTTTCTTCCAACTATTCGCTACTGTACCATATCCATCCGCCTACGCAGATCATTCGGGTAGAAGAGCCCACAAATGCTACGCCCAGGGCAGCCAGCGACAATATTCTTAAGCACCGCAGTTTTCAGGGCTTCAACGTACAGCCGGAATCCGATTATCTGAAGAGCAGAAAGATCATGCTGTTCAACAACGATGTTCAGATTTCTCTTGCTGCACCACAAGACGGCATCCTGAAATACTTTTATAAAAATGCAGACGCCGACGAAGTGATCTTTGTACATGAAGGCACGGGCACACTTCGCACGCAGTACGGGCAGATTCCCTTTAGTTTCGGCGATTACCTTGTTATTCCGCGGGGCACTATTTATCAGATTCAGTTTGACGACGACGACAACCGGCTGTTTATTGTGGAATCGTTTAGCCCGGTAACTTTTCCCAAAAGATATTTGAGTAAGTATGGTCAGTTATTAGAGCATGCTCCGTTTTGCGAGCGCGATATTCGTCAGCCACAGGATCTCATTACACTCGACAAAACAGGCGAATACCTGGTTCGCGTTAAGAAGAAAGGTCTTTGTTACAATATCTGGTACGCCAATCATCCCTTCGACGTAGTAGGATGGGACGGCTATGAATATCCTTATGCGCTCAGCATACACGATTTTGAACCCATCACCGGTCGTGTGCATCAACCACCGCCGGTGCACCAAACCTTCGATGCGCACAACTTTGTGATCTGCTCCTTCGTACCGCGCTTATACGATTATCATCCCAATTCCATTCCCGCTCCGTACAACCACAGCAATATTGACAGCGACGAAGTGCTTTACTATGTGGACGGCGACTTTATGAGCCGAAAACACGTAACCCGCGGTATGATCACTCTGCACCCAGCCGGCATCCCGCACGGACCGCATCCTGGTGCTGTAGAAAAAAGCATTGGTAAGAAGGAGACCAAAGAGCTTGCAGTGATGGTGGATACTTTTAAGCCACTTTACTTAACGGACCTTGCTTTGGGAATAGAAGACGACAACTATATGATGAGCTGGGCAGAATAACCCAGGCTTTTCCAACAAAATAATCGCTCAGGTGCTTAAGAAAGAATTATTGCGAACATCAGCAATGGCTGAATGGAGTTGATCATCAATATTCGGAAAATTATGAACCACTTTTTATTATCCTAAAACGAAATTCAATGTCAACAACAACTCAAACTTTTGCAGAAAAAATAGCTAAGGCACAAGACTTTCTTCCCATCAACGGAACAGACTATATAGAATTTTATGTAGGCAATGCCAAACAGGCGGCGCATTACTACAAAACAGCATTTGGCTTTCAGTCCGTTGCCTATGCAGGTCCAGAAACCGGCGTTCGCGACCGTGCATCGTATGTACTTCAGCAAGGAAAAATTCGACTGGTACTGACTACAGCTTTAAAGTCCGATCATCCGGTTTCGGACCATGTGAAAAAGCATGGCGATGGCGTAAAAATCCTTGCACTTTGGGTGGATGACGCTTATAAAGCCTTTGAAGAAACCACCAAGCGAGGCGGCAAGCCTTATCAGGAGCCGGTGACGCTCAATGATGCTTTTGGAGAACTGAAAATGTCCGGAATCTATACCTACGGTGAAACGGTTCACATGTTCATCGAAAGAAGGAATTACAATGGCGTATTTATGCCCGGCTATGAAAAATGGGAAAGCAGTTATGCGCCGGCAGAAGCCGGACTCCTCTATGTGGACCACTGCGTGGGTAATGTAGGATGGAACCGTATGTTGCCTACCGTGCAGTGGTACGAAGAAGTGATGGGTTTTGTGAACATCTTATCATTCGACGACAAGCAGATCAACACTGAATATTCAGCCTTGATGAGCAAGGTCATGAGCAATGGCAACGGCTATGCAAAGTTCCCTATCAACGAACCGGCAGAAGGAAAGAAGAAATCGCAGATTGAAGAATACCTCGAGTTTTACGAAGGGGAAGGCGTACAGCACATTGCTGTGGCAACCAAAGACATCGTAAAAACGGTACGAGACCTGAAAGCTCGTGGCGTAGAATTTCTTAGTGCGCCGCCGGAGGCTTATTATGAAATGATGGATGAGCGCGTAGGGAAGATAGACGAAGAACTGGCTCCGCTACAAGAGCTTGGTATTCTTGTGGACCGCGACGAAGAAGGATATCTCCTTCAGATTTTTACCAAGCCGGTAGAAGACCGCCCTACCCTGTTTTTTGAAATCATTCAGCGGAAGGGCGCCCAAAGCTTTGGTGCCGGTAACTTTAAAGCTCTGTTTGAATCTATTGAAAGAGAGCAAGCTAAACGCGGTAATCTTTAAGCTTTTCAATCTGATATCTATGAGCCTCAAAGAAATTTGGGGCTTTTTTGATACCTTGTCCTAACAACTGAGGGCAGGCTTGCGTCTAACCCTTCAAACCTTCATTCCAAAAAAGCATTAGTTATGAAAAAATTATTTTTTACACTCATTGCACTTGTGCTGGCAAATTTTGCCATAGCACAGTGTAACACAACGTTTCAGGCTTCGACAAGCGGAAATCAGGTAACCGTGACCAATACGACCACATGGACCCTGATTCCGGGATCAACCCCAACAGTATGGTTGGTATGGGGCGACGGAAACAGCAATGGTATAGGATATGCCACCAATTCTACAGCCTCACACACATACGCTAATCCCGGCACCTACGCCATCACAATGTGGACACAATATTTTGATACGCTGAACAACACGCTCTACTGCATGGATTCAGTTTTTCAAACCGTTACGATCACTACGCCCTGTATGTCGAGCATTTCCACAGTCAACAATGGCGGCGGTTCTTATAGCTTTACCGCCAATAACATTGGTGGGGGTACCGGCATTAGCTACACCTGGAATTTTGGAGACGGCGGCACAGGAACCGGTTCATCTGTTAACCATACGTACACGGCTTCGGGCAACTATGTAGTAACCCTTACCTCCACGGGCTCAGGATGCACATATACCAGCACTGCGGTGGTCAACTATTTCAACGGCACCATCAACTGTAGTGCGCTTTCTGCTCAGTTTACACATTACAATTCCGGAATGACCGTAGGTTTTACCAACCTGTCTACACCCAGCGGGGTGAGCAACGTTACCAACAGCAGCACCTGGGATTTTGGTGATGGCAGCAATCCGGTTACGGGTATGTATTATGTAACTCATACGTATGCAGCGCCCGGCACCTATACCGTAAAGCTTGTGAATCATTGGGTGGATTCTAACAATCAAAGCATCATTTATTGTACAGATTCAACAACCCAACAGATCACAGTAACAGCCCCTCCACCCCAACCCAATGTGATTTCCGGCTATGTATTCTGGGATTCGACCTTAGTGAACATGCAGGCCATGACCTTTAAACTATGGTTGATCGTTATGGACTCTGCACAAAACACCCTTACCGCCGTGGATTCAGCAGTGATCACCGGTGGTGGCAATATTACTTCTTATGCCTTCCAAAACAAAGCAGCCGGAAGCTACCGGGTAAAAGCAGCCGTAGCAAGTGGTACAACCGGTGCTTCTTCCTTTGTACCAACTTATGCACCATCAACAGCATACTGGAGTTCAGCAAATGTGATCATTCATACAGGCGGTACAAGTGCGAACAACAATATTCAGATGATACCCGGCACCTGGACCGGCGGTCCCGGATTTGTGGGTGGTAACATCAGCCAGGGTGCAAACAAGGGCACTACAGGCGGTGTTGCAGGCATGCTGGTAATGCTGCGCAATGCGCAAAATGATGTGATCCGCTTTACTTATACGGATGGCAATGGTGACTATTCCTTTGGTAATATAGCCGCTGGTACTTACAATGTATATCCGGAAGCCATCAACTATGCTACAATTCCATCTGCCGCGCTGAATGTAGCCAGCGGCTCTTACAACATCAGCGGCGTTGACTTCACTCAAAATGCCACTCAGATTCATCCGGGAACCACAAGCGTGCAAACAGCATCGAAAGATATGTTCCGTCTCTACCCTAATCCTTCTCATGGCCTTGTAACCATCAACTGGTCTTCTGATGTAAGCGGAAAAGCAAACATCCAGGTGGCTGATATTACAGGTCGCATTGTGTACACTACCGACGCTACTACTTCTACCGTAACAAAACTTGATTTGTCCACTCTGGGTTCAGGAGTTTATTTCATCAAGATTGCTACAGACAAAGCACAGCACAGTGAAAAGCTGGTGATTGGTCATTAGACAACAATTTTTTGTTCATAGCAGGATGGCGGGGCTCATGGGCCTCGCCTCCTCATTTTAGGATTTTCAATAGCGCTAAAACCGTACTTTTGCAGCACCGTCAGCCTTAAAATGTTCGACGGTACAACCCCATTAATTTCAGCAGTCATGACCGGAAAAATGATACGCAGCCTGTTAATGATCGGAGCCTTGCTCCTGAGCACCAGCGGCTTTAGCCAGGATGACCCGGCTACGTTCAAAAATTTCCAATTCTCCTTCAGCAGGGTAAGTCAGGCCTGGTTGAAATATAATGACACCCTCAGCAAGACGTTTACAGAAAAAGGACTTGCCTATCCTCCACACGAAATATTCCTGCGCTCTTTCAAGTCGAATAACGAGATGGAACTTTGGGCGAGAAATGACGACACTTCTGCTTTTACGCTTGTGAAAAACTACAGGGTTTGTGCACTTTCGGGAATCCTCGGGCCCAAGCGTTCCGAAGGGGACCGGCAGGTGCCTGAAGGACTTTATTTTATTGACGATTTCAATCCCAAAAGCGACTTCTACCTTTCTATGTTGCTGAACTATCCCAACTATTCAGACATGGTGATGGGCGACAAAAAGAAGCCTGGCGGCGACATTTACATTCATGGCGGCTGTGTGACCATCGGTTGCCTTCCGCTCACAGATGTCTTTATACAGGAGCTTTATGTACTCTGCCTGAATGCCAAGCTCAATGGCCAGAACTATATTCCGGTGCATATTTATCCTACTCGTTTCGATCGGCAAGGCCTCAATTTTCTGGGTCGCAATTATAGCACCGATCTGGATAAACAAAAATTTTGGGTGAACCTGAAAGCAGGGTATGATTACTTTGAAAAAACCCATAAACTGCAACCGGTCATGTATGCTGCGGACGGCAAGTATGTCTTCCAATAATGAGATGATCTCTTTGGCTATCGTTAAGTAGCAATTTCACCCAGATTATTATGTCATTTTCTTTCCAGCATTTACGGAAGTCTCTGGTCCTCCTCGTTTCTCTCCTTACCGTCTCTTGCGAAAAGGAGGTGAACATCGATTTGAATTCAGGAACACCCAGGCTGGTAGTAGAAGGTCAGATAGAACAAAACGGCTATCCCTTTGTCGTATTGACCAAGTCGATCGGTTATTTTTCAAAAATTGATCTTTCCACACTCGAAAACGCTTTTGTTCACGATGCTTTAGTGGAAGTTTCGGACGGCAATACAACTGTTCGGTTGAAAGAATATTCGCTTGATACCGGTGTGGGTGGCGCCAATAAGTTTTTTATTTACACGGTAGATACAGCAGATCCCGTAGCCATCAACTTTAGAGGACGATTAGAAAGCTCCTATACGCTGACGGTGCAGGTAGAAGGAAAGACCTATGACGCAGTGACAAAAATACCCAATGTGAGACCGGTAGATTCCATGTGGTTTCGCAAACCCGATGGCGACCTTAAGGTGGAAACTGCAGTACTGATGTTTGTCCGTTTCAAAGACCCCGATACACCGGGTAATTATCTTCGGTACTTTACCCGCCGAAATAATGAATTGTTTCTGCCGGGTATCAACTCTGTTTATGATGATAAGATCGTGAACGGTACCACTATTGACAGCCTCAATCTGGCCGCAGGATACAACCGTACCCGCGAACCCAATTTTGATTCGCTGGGATTCTTTTTTCGTGGCGATACCGTCACACTGCGCTGGTGCGCCATAGACAAAGCCGTGTACAATTTTTACCGCACATTCGAGTATGCGACCGGCACGGTGGGCAATCCGTTCGCTTCGCCTGTAAGTGTGGAGACGAACATACGGGGAGGTGCGCTGGGCATCTGGGCGGGGTATGGCACCAGTTATACTAGTGCCATCATCTTAAAGTAAGCTTTACCCACACATACGGAACTTGTCATGACATTTTAGTGCCGCCGCCGTGCCGCACTGGCACAATAGCCTGTTCCGCATGGATATTGCAGAGCCTATGTTGTTGATAGCCGGTGGAAAGGAAAGATGTCAGGCTTTTGCTGCTCCGGCTTTTCTTTTGCATTTTTACAGACTTAAATAAAGGGAATAAATGACTGAGAACGAAAAAGTCCAGTGCCTGATCATCGGCTCAGGCCCGGCGGGCTATACCGCAGCTATCTATGCTTCGCGTGCAGGTTTACAACCCGTATTGTATCAGGGATTGCAACCCGGAGGACAGCTTACAATTACCACAGAGGTAGAGAATTATCCGGGCTATCCTGAAGGAATTATGGGCCCGCAAATGATGGTGGATTTCGAAAAGCAGGCCCAACGCATGGGTGCAGATATCCGCTGGGGCCTGGCTACAAAAGTGGACTTTAGCAACCGTCCTTTCAAGGTAGAGATCGACGAGGAAAAATGGATCGATGCATCATCGGTTATCATTGCTACCGGAGCCTCAGCAAAATGGCTGAATATTCCTTCCGAACAAAAATTAAATGGACACGGCGTATCTGCCTGTGCGGTATGCGATGGCTTTTTCTTTAAAGGTCAGGATGTGGCTATAGTAGGTGCAGGAGATACGGCCTGCGAAGAAGCCCTCTATCTTTCCAAGCTTTGTTCGAACGTACACATGATCGTGCGTAAGGGAGAGGATGGAATGAAGGCCAGTAAGGTAATGCAGGACCGGGTAAAAAAGACAGGTAACATTACCATTCACTGGAACTCGGAAACCGACGAAGTGCTGGGCGATCAGAAAGTGACGGGTGTAAGGATTCGTAATAACCAGACAAATGCGCTAACGGAGATCGAAGTGAAAGCTTTCTTTGTTGCAATCGGACACGAGCCTAATTCGAAAATATTCAAGGGATGGCTCGAAATGGATGAGGCAGGATATCTGTTAACGAAACCCGGCACTTCCAAAACAAATATTGAGGGCATTTTTGCCT
>OFIS01000152.1_pt1 | contig 72085 bp, 74 predicted proteins | sample 1775071 | NCBI WGS metagenome assembly OFIS01 (sample SAMN08195774, study PRJEB24354) | sludge metagenome | isolation source: sludge from phenol fed wastewater aerobic bioreactor C | place: India: Nagpur | collected 2016-09-17
CGGGGCGCAGGCCTTTCTCCGATCGCAAGGAGGGGCCGGCACCGCAAGGTGCATCTGTTCGGGCGCCTCGCGGCGCTCCATTCCCTCGGCGTTTTGCCGGGGGTGGAAGGGAAAGCCGGCGTGACCCGCGCCGTAAAGAACAGGGGTGGCGGAGCGTTGGCTGCGAGACCTTGGCTGCGAGACCTGGGCTGCGAGATCTGGGCTGTTTGAAAATTGAATCGGAAAATGTACGCAGCTTAAATCAAGGCCGCAGGATCACCTTGCCCATCACCTTGCGCTCCGCGATCGCCTTGAGCGCGGCGGCGGCCTCGCCCAGCGGATAGGTGGCATGAACATGCGACGACAAGCGCCCTTCGGCGGCCCAGGCGAGCAGTTGCGCGGTGTTGTCGCGGTGACCGTCCGGGTCGCGCTCGGTCCACGCGCCCCAGAACACGCCGAGCACATTGGCGCTCTTCAAAAGATACAGATTGAACGGCACTTTCGGAATGTCGCCGGCGGCAAAGCCGATGACCAGATAGCGGCCTTCCCACGCGATGCCGCGCAGCGCCGCTTCGGCATAGGAGCCGCCGACCGGATCGTAGATCACATCCGCGCCCTTGCCGTTGGTCGCGCGGCGCAGTCCGTCCTTGAGATTCTCGCTGGCGTAATCGATGCCGTCGTCGGCGCCGTGCTGGCGCGCGAAGTCGAGCTTCTCCGCCGACGAGGCGCAGGCGATCACGCGCGCGCCCATCAGCTTGCCGATCTCGATCGCGGCAAGGCCGGTGCCGCCGGACGCGCCGAGCACGGCGAGCGTTTCGCCGGGTTGCAGCCGGGCGCGGTTCTTCAGCGCGTAAAGCGTCGTGCCGTAGGTGACGCACAGACCGGCGGCGCGATCGAAATCGAGTTCATCGGACAGCGGCGTCAGCATCCTGGTGGAAACCGCAATCATCTCGCGCGCCGCGCCGTAGCCGGTAAAGCCCAGCACGCGGTCGCCCGGTTTGAAGCCGGTGACGCCCTCGCCGATGCTTTCGACCACGCCGGCGAATTCCGCCGACGGCGAGAACGGGAAGGCCGGCTTGGTCTGGTACTTGCCCTGGATGATCAGCGTGTCGAAGAAGTTGAGCGCCGCCGCCTTGATGCGAACCACCGCTTCGCCGGCCGCGGGCACCGGGTCCGGCAGATCGGCCAGGGTCAATTCGTCGGGAGTTCCATAATGGGTGCAGAGCAGGGCTTTCATGGATGACCGCAAAAGGTGTCGGGGGGTTAAATCTGTCCTGTGTGTAGCACAGGCCCGCGACGTCCCGGCTTGGGGTGGGGCATGGCCCCATTAACTTTTGGCCGGTAAGGTGGCCAAAGAAGGCGATTTGGTGCCTTCACTATGCCGATATTGGTCCGTAGGCGATCCGTATCTCCCTGAAACCCAAAGGCGGCGTGCCTCGCGTCGTTCCATTCAAACGGTAGGGCCCGAAGAGAATGAAACACCCTTGCCCCGCGATTCTGGCCATCGTTGCTGCAGCGCTGGTCGCAATCTCCATTAACCCTGCTACCGCACAGAAAAAGGATCCCGCGGAACAGGCCGTGCTGCTCGGCCAGTTCGGCGACTGGGGCGCCTATACGGCCAACCCCGGCGGCAAAAAAGTCTGTTTCGCCCTGTCGAAGCCGACGTCCGCCACCACCGACCCGGCCGGCCGCAATCGCGACGCGTCCTATGCCTTCATCTCGACCCGTCCCTCCGAAAAGGTGACCAACGAGGTCTCGCTCATCGTCGGCTATCCGCAGAAGCCGAATTCCGACGCCAGCGCGTCGGTCGATGCGCGGTCCTTCGTGCTGTACACCCAGAACGACGGCGCCTGGGTGAAGAATTCCGGCGAAGAGGCGCAAATGGTGGATGCCATCCGCAAGGGCTCCAGCCTGATCGTGCGGAGCGAATCCGGCCGCGGCACCAAGACCACCGATACCTACTCGCTGCGCGGCGTGTCCGAGGCGCTCGACAAGGTTGCGGCGGAGTGTAAATAGACCCCGCGCTTCCTATATGAGCCGCTGATCCTTGACCCTCTTCCCAAAGAAGAGGGTCAAGTTTTTGCCGGTTCCACATGCTAGATTGATCAGATGACCCTCGCCACCGAACAGCAGAAGGCCCCCGCCGGCTTCGTCGAAAAGACGCCGCTCGAGGCCTATGTCGCGCCGGCCAAGCCGTCGCTGGTCGGCCTGTCGCGGGCCCAGCTCGCCGACGTGTTCGGGGAGCTCGGCGTGCCCCCGGCGCAGCGCAAGATGCGCGCCCAGCAGTTCTGGCACTGGACCTATTTCCGCGGCGTGACCTCCTTCGACGACATGACGTCGATGGGCAAGGACCTGCGCGCGCAACTCGCCGAGCGCTACACCGTCGACCGCCCCGAAGTCATCGCCGAGCAGGTCTCGGTCGATGGCACGCGCAAATGGCTGCTGCGGCTGCCGGGCGACAAGGATTCCAAGCTGCCGCACGATGTCGAGTGCGTCTACATCCCCGACACCGAGCGCGGCACGCTCTGCGTATCGAGCCAGGTCGGCTGCACGCTGACCTGCGCCTTCTGCCACACCGGCACCCAGCGCCTGGTGCGCAACCTCACCGCCGGCGAAATCGCCGGTCAGGTGCTGGCGGCGCGCGACCGCCTTGGCGACTGGCCGGGCGGCACCCGCCCCACCGACGGGGTCATCCCCTCGGGCGAGCGCTGCGTCACCAACATCGTCATGATGGGCATGGGCGAGCCGCTCTACAATTTCGATGCGGTGCGCGACGCGCTGCTGATCATGTCGGACGGCGACGGCATCGGTATTTCCAAGCGCCGCATCACTTTGTCCACGTCCGGCGTGGTGCCGAACATCGTCAAGACCGGCGCGGAGATCGGCTGCATGCTGGCGATCTCGCTGCATGCGGTCCGCGACGAGTTGCGCAACGAGCTGGTGCCGCTCAATCGCAAATATCCGATCGCCGAATTGATGGAAGCGTGCCGCAACTATCCCGGCGCGTCGAACGCCAAGCGCATCACTTTCGAATACGTGATGCTCAAGGGCGTCAACGATTCCATCGCCGATGCCAAGGCGCTGATCAAGCTGCTCGCGGGGATTCCGGCCAAGATCAATCTCATCCCGTTCAATCCGTGGCCCGGCACGAAATACGAGTGCTCGGACTGGGAGCAGATCGAGAAGTTCTCACAGGTCGTGTTCGACGCCGGCTATGCCTCGCCGGTGCGAACGCCGCGCGGCCGCGATATTCTCGCCGCCTGCGGCCAGCTCAAGAGCGCGACCGAAAAACTCTCCGTTCGCGAGCGCATGGCCTTGCGCGCCATGGCGATGACGGATGAGTGATGTTTCCTTCCCCGGGCGCGGTGCAACACAAGCAAAGCGCCGTGTTGCGCCGCAGACCCGGGGCCGTTCCACACTCCGTTTGCTTGACGGTCCCGGTTCTGCGTCGCGTCATTTCATGCCGCGCCGCGCCCGGGACAAGTAAGAAAAACTCATGGCACTAGTTGGCCGCCTCTTTGTCATCTTCTTCACCGTGATCCTCGCCAGCATGGCGGCGGGCGTCGTGATTGCCTTCGGCATTCTCGGCACGCAGTGGAGCAGTGTTTCCGGCGATCCGGTCGAGCGCGTGTTCTTCTGGGGCACGGCCTTCATCGGCGCGACCGGCGCCGGCGCGGTAAGCATCCTGCCGATGGTGGTTCTCATCGCGCTTGCCGAGACGTTCAAGGTCCGCTCGCTCGCGCTCAACATGCTCGGCGGCGTGGCGATGCTGATGCTGGGCTATTACGGCGCCGGCTTCGCGCCGCCGTCCTACGAAGAGTCGATCGATCATCCGCCGCCGGCCGTATCGAACGAGCTGCAGATTACCGCCGCGGCCGGCGCGGTGTTCGGGCTGGTTTACTGGCTGCTCACCGGCCGCAACGCGGGCCGCTGGCGGCGCACGGGTTAGCGCCGCGCCTTCGTTTTCCTGGCCCAATCCAGCGCGCCCTCGAGCCGGTCGTTGCCCCAGAACAATTCGCCGGCGGCGGTGATGAAGCTCGGCGCGCCAAAGATGCCGCGGGCGATGGCGTCTTCCGTTTGCTGCCGCAGCCGCATTTTATTCTCGTCGGATTGCGCGCGGCCGATGATGTCATCGGCATTCTTGCCGAGGCTGCTCACGATAGCCGCGACCGTTTCCGTCTCGCCGATATTCTTGCCGTCCCCGAATTGGGCGCGGTAGGTCGCGTTGGTAAAGGCTTCGCCCCAGCCGTCGTCGAAGGCGATGAGCGCGACGCGCGCCGGCAGTATCGTGTTCTGCGGAAACTGCGGCGGCTCGGCGAAGGGCAGGCCGATCGCGCCGCAGATGCGCTCGAGGTCGCGCCACATGTAACGGCCCTTGGCCGGATAGAGATTGAACGGCGAGGTGGTCCAGCCGTTCTGCTTGAACACCGGACCGAGCAGGAACGGCCGCCAGTTCAGGGCGACGCCGCGGGCTTGCGCCAGGCGGCCGATGCGCGCCGCGGCGGGATAGGAATAGGTCGAGGCGAACTCGAACCAGAAATCGACCGTGGGCTGTTGCGTCATGATGGCCAGTATAGAGCGGCGCGCGGCGGCTTTCCATTTCCGATAGCCTCGGCTAGACGGGCCGCGGATCAGGGAATTCCTATGGGTCGCACCGGACTTTATATCGCGCTCGGCATCGGCGTCGTGACCGGGCTGGTGTTCGGCCTGTTCCCTCAAGCCGATCTCGCCATCTCGCGGGTCTTCTATGAGCACGTCATCGGCGGCAATACGTTCGGCTGGCGCATCTATCCGCCGCTGATGATCGCGCGCGATGCCGGTCTGTGGGTCGGCACGATCCTCATCTCCGGCGCGCTGCTGGCGCTCGCCGTCAAGCTGGTGTTGCCGAAGCGCCGGTCGCTGGTGTCCGGCCGCGCCGTGCTGTTCCTGGTCGTGACCATGGCGCTCGGGCCGGGCCTGCTGGTCAATGTCGTGCTGAAGGAAGGCTGGAACCGCTCGCGGCCGATCGACGTGCCGCAGTTCGGCGGCAATGAAGTCTTCACGCCGTGGTGGGATCCGCGCGGCGGCTGCGGCAGCAACTGCGCCTTCGTCTCGGGCGATGTGTCGGGCGCGGTATGGACCATCGCGCCCGCGGTGCTGGTGCCGCCGCCTTATCAGGCGGTCGCGGTCGGCGCCGCATTGGCGCTGGGGACCGGCATGGCGTTTGCGCGCGTGATGGCCGGCGGCCACTTCGCCAGCGACGTGCTGTTCGCCGGCGTCTTCACGTTCCTGATCATCTGGCTCGCTTATGCGGTCATCTTCCGCTGGCCATCGACGCGGCTCGACGAAGACGAATCGGAACGCCGCCTCGAGCGTTTCTCCGCGCGCTGCCGGCGCCTGATCGGTCTCGGCTAGATTGCACCGAGCGCACTGGTATTGCCAGCCGATTGGACTACAGTGTCGGCAGCGGCAAGACGGGCCGCTTGATCGTCGGAGGCGTCGATGGCTGACGAGCGGGAGACCCTGCATCGCGTTCTGCAAATGAAGATCAGGGCCCTGGGCGATCCTGCGCAGGTGCTGTCGCTGGTGAAGAGCACCGCCCCCTTCTACCGCGCTCTCGGAGGCACGCAGGTGCGCTTCCTGCAGAATGTCGATGACCCGGCGCAGTTCGCGATCGAGGTCGAATACGAGGCCAATGCCGCGATCGAACTGAACCGCCAGAAGATATCCAGCGACCCGATGGTGCGCAGCTTCCTGCAGGGCTGGCGCACACTGCTGGCCGGCTCGGCCGAAATGGACGTCTTCCAGGACGTCACAGACTAGTAAAAAATATCGTTATTTCAAAGGCTTGCGCCGGGCACTCGATGCGCGCGGCCGAGGCCGGCGGCGAGCGCTGATCGCTTGCGCCCTGCCATAAGCGCCCTATAGTCCGCGCCACTTCTCCATTTCAGCCGGCTGCGTCACGCGCCGGCCTTATCCACGATAGGCAATGCGTATGGCGACGGACGGCACGAAGCGGGACATCAAGAAGGTCGTTCTGGCCTATTCAGGCGGTCTCGATACCTCGATCATCCTCAAGTGGCTGCAGACCACCTACGGCGCCGAGGTCGTGACCTTCACCGCCGATCTCGGCCAGGGCGAAGAGCTCGGCCCCGCGCGCGAGAAGGCGCTGCGCGCCGGCATCAAGCCCGAGAACATCTTTATCGACGACCTGCGCGAGGAGTTCGTCCGCGACTTCGTCAACCCGATGTTCCGCGCCAATACCGTCTATGAAGGGCAGTACCTGCTCGGCACCTCGATCGCGCGGCCGCTGATCGCCAAGCGCCAGATCGAGATCGCGCACCAGGTCGGCGCCGACGCCGTCTGTCACGGCGCCACCGGCAAGGGTAACGACCAGGTCCGCTTCGAACTCGGCTATTACGCGCTCGATCCGTCGATCAAGATCATCGCGCCGTGGCGCGAATGGACCTTCAAGGGCCGCGACGAACTCCTGAACTTCGCGCGCGACAACCAGATCACCATCACCAAGGACAAGGAAGGCGAGGCGCCGTTCTCGGTGGACGCCAACCTGTTGCACTCCTCGTCCGAAGGCAAGGTGCTGGAAGACCCGGCCAAGGAAGCGCCGGGCATCGTCTATCAGCGCACCATCTCGCCGATGGACGCGCCCGACAAGCCGACCGAGATTTCGATCGGCTTCAAGCGCGGCGATGCCGTCAGCCTCAACGGCAAGGCGATGTCGCCGGCGACGCTGCTGACCGAACTCAACAAATACGGCCACGACAACGGCATCGGCCGTCTCGATCTGGTCGAGAACCGTTTCGTCGGCATGAAGTCGCGCGGTGTTTATGAGACGCCCGGCGGTACCATCCTGTTGCAGGCGCACCGCGCCATCGAATCGATCACGCTGGATCGCGGCGCCGCGCATCTGAAAGACGAGTTGATGCCGCGCTATGCCGAACTGATCTACAACGGCTTCTGGTTCTCGCCGGAGCGCGAGATGCTCCAGGCGCTGATCGACAAGTCGCAGGACGCCGTCGAAGGCACGGTGCGGCTCAAACTCTACAAGGGCAATGTCATGGTCACCGGCCGCGAAAGCCCGGCCTCGCTCTATTCCTCGACGCTGGTCACCTTCGAGGACGACAAGGGCGCCTACGACCAGAAGGACGCCGAAGGCTTCATCAAGCTCAACGCGCTGCGCCTGCGCACGCTAGGCCAGCGCAAGCGCAACCTGAAAAGTGAATAGCCGATGCCGTTAATCGAACCGCTACCGGAGGATCACGATCCGGACCTGATCGATCTGATCCAGTTCTTTCGTGGCCCGCTGGGCACCGTACCGAACAGCGTGTTGACGATGCAAAGGCGGCCGAGGATCGCTCGCGCCTTTACCGAGTTGAACAAGGCGGTGATGGAAAACCTCGGCCGTGTCACGGCCGAGCAGAAGCGCTTGATCGGCTTTGTCGCCTCGCAGGCCGCGGGCTGCCGCTACTGTCAGGCGCATACCATCCTCGCGGCCGAGCGTTTCGGATCGACCCCGGAGCGCATGAATGCAATCTACGATTATGCGAACAGTCCGCTGTTTACGGATGCGGAGAAGGCGGCGTTCGATTTTGCTTTGGCTGCGGCCAGCGTGCCCAACGGCGTGACTTCCGAAATCGCGGAGGCGCTGAAGCAGCACTGGACCGACGACGAGATCGTCGAGATTCTCGGGGTCGTGGCGCTGTTCGGTTATCTCAATCGCTGGAATGACTCGATGGCGACAACTCTCGAGCCGATCGGCGTGTCGGCCGGTGAGCGCAATCTGGCGAGCCGTGGCTGGACGCCAGGCCGTCACGGCTAGTTGCCCGGGAGATTCTAGACATGCATGGTCGCAACAATCCGCGTTTTGGCATTTCCGCGGTTGCTCTTGCCCTGCTGGCGGTGGGGCTTGCGGCCTGTTCGGGCGACGGCAAGAAGAGCGCCGAGCCCGACCCGAACGTGTTTCCGAAGGATTACAAGACCCAGATCATCTATACGCTGCAGACGGATCTCGACGACCCCACCAATATTCGCGATGCTTTCGTCACCGAGCCGTTTCTGACCCAGGGCGGCCGGGAGCAGCGCTACGCTGTCTGCGTGCGCAGCAACTCGCGCAACATGAATCGCGAGTATACCGGCATCAAGGATCGTATCGCCTATTTCTACGGCGGCACCCTCAATCAGTTGATCGAGGCCACGCCGGAGCAGTGCGGCAAGGCCGCCTACAAGCCATGGCCGGAGTTGCAGACCATCTGCTTCAGCGACAAGGCCTGCAAGTAAGCGGCTCTCAGTGCCGCGCGGCGGCCTCGATGGCCGGCGCGGTCTCGGTGTCGGCGGTCCGCAGCTCGGGTTCGAGCGGCAGACCGCGGCGCTTCTTCTCCTCGATCTCCGCCGTGGTTTTTTGAATCTGCACGAAGCGCACGGCGGCGATCGGATGCGTCCTGCCGCTGAGAATACTGTGCGGGTGGACGAAGGCCACGCGGCGCCAGATTTCCTCGGTGCCCCTGGTGTCGTAGCCCGCGCGCGCCGCGTAATAGGTGCCGACATAATCGGCCTCGCGCTCGAAGCCGACACTGTAGGCCAGCGCGCCCAGTCTGCCGAATTGCCGCCGAAAGGCGCCGCCTGTCGATATGCCGCCGGCATAAATGCCGACGTCGATTGCGGCGCCGGCGCTCGCGCCGAGAAGGGTGTTCCAGCGTTCCTTGTCGAGATGGCCGAGCGTCGAGTGCGCCATCTCATGGCCGATGACCATGGCGAGATCGGCATCGGCTCGGGCCACCGACAGGAAGCCGGAATTGATGACGATCCTGAAGTCCGATGCCGACGCATTGACCGCCTCATCGACATGGTATTCGACCGGGATCGAGCAGCCCATGACCGGCGTTACCGTGACGGTGCGATCGACGCCATCGCGCCGCGTGTCGAGCCGTACCGGGTCGGTGCCGTTCTCGGCGATCTTGCGCCACATCCAGTTGGCGGTGCCCCAGATCGGGATGAGCTCGCCGTTCAAGGCCGTGATCTCGTCGCCGGCGATCAGGCCGGCTTGCGCGGCAGGTGAGCCCTCGACGACGGAGATCGCCGTCGGCCGGGTCCAGCCGATGTTCAGCGCTTCGCTTGTGTAGGACTGGTAGCGGCGCGGCAGGCTGCGCGGCGTTGCCGCTGTAAGGCCGATCTGGGCGGCGATGCGGTCCTTGCATGCGCCGACATTGGCGGTGCGGAGGCGGAAGGCGATGGAATCGACGCGGTGCCGTTCGCCATAGTACTTCCGGAGCTGCGCGATCTGTTGCGACCGCTGCTCGGCGGCGACGACGTCCTTGGACAATTCCGGCAGCTTCGACTCCGGCGGGGCGCAGGCGGCGCACAGCAATAACGTCGCCACGCAGAACGGCCGGACAATACGCACGACGCCACCCCCGCCTTCATGGCCGAGGGTAGCGTCGCCGAAACCGGAATCAAGTATAAGTTGTAGGCGGGTTGTGGCCCGCCAGGGCGTTAGCGCACGCCGGTCATTGTCACCTTCGCGTTATCGCCGCGGTCGTAAGCATGCAGATGGGACCACCGCCTAGACAGGCGTGTGGCACACCGCCTCGATATTGTGGCCGTCCGGATCGAAAACGAACGCGCCGTAGTAGTTCGGATGATACTGGGGGCGCAGTCCAGGCGGGCCGTTGTCGCGCGCGCCGGCAGCGATCGCGGCCTTGTAGAAGGCCTCGACAGCGGCACGATCTTTGGCGACGAAAGCGACGTGCAGGCTGCCGCGCAACGGCGGGCCCGAACCAATCCAGAAAGACGGCTTGTGCCCCTCACCGAAACCGGCGCCTTCGTAAGCGCCGCCGGTTTCCTCCCGCGTCACCTGCATCAAAACGCGATAGCCGAGCGGCGCCAGGGCCCGCTCGTAGAAGCGTTTCGACTTCGCGTAATCTGAGACCGGAAAGCCTATGTGATCGAGCATGCCGGTGGCCTTGTCTCCTGCCGGGTCAGACCTGCCGGGTTTAGACTTGGCGGTCGACCAGCGCCTTCTTCAGCGTGGCGATTTCCTTGGCCGGGTTGAGGCCCTTCGGGCAGGCCTTCGAGCAGTTCAGGATGGTGTGGCAGCGATAGAGACGGAACGGATCCTCGAGATTGTCGAGGCGGTCGCCGGTCGCTTCGTCGCGCGAATCCTGAACCCAGCGGTTGGCCTGCAGCAGCGCGGCCGGACCGAGATAGCGGTCCGAATTCCACCAGTAGCTCGGGCACGAGGTCGAGCAGCAGGCGCACAGGATGCACTCATACATGCCGTCGAGCTTGTTGCGCTCCTCGTGGCTCTGGCGCCATTCCTTCTCCGGCGCCGGCGTCACGGTGTGCAGCCACGGCTCGATCGAGGCGTACTGGGCGTAAAAGTTCTTCAGGTCCGGCACGAGATCCTTGACCACCGGCTGATGCGGCAGCGGGTAGATCTTGATCGGCGTCTTGACCTCGTCCATCGCGCGGGTGCAGGCCAGCGTGTTGGTGCCGTCGATGTTCATGGCGCAGGAGCCGCAGACGCCTTCGCGGCAGGAGCGGCGGAAGGTCAGCGTCGGATCGATGTTGTTCTTGATCCAGATGAGGGCGTCGAGAACCATCGGGCCGCAATTGTCGCGGTCGACGTAATAGGTGTCGACGTGCGGGTTGGCGCCGTCATCCGGGTTCCAGCGATAGATCTTGAACTCGGTCAGGTGCGTGGCGTGCGCGGTGCGCGGCCAGGTCTTGCCTTCTTCGACCTTGGAGTTCTTCGGCAGCGTGATTTCGACCATATCTAAAATCCTGCAGCGCTTGCGTTAGTAAACGCGGGCCTTGGGTTCGATGTACGAGATTTCGTTCGTCAGCGTGTAGGTGTGCACCGGGCGGTAGTCGATCGAGACGCTGCCCTTGGCGTCGATCCACGCCAGCGTGTGCTTCATCCAGTTCTGGTCGTCGCGATCCGGGAAGTCCTCGCGCGCATGGGCGCCACGGCTTTCGGTGCGGTTGCGGGCCGAGTCCATGGTGACGCAGGCCTGCGAGATCAGGTTGTCCAGCTCCAGCGTCTCGATGAGATCGGAATTCCAGACCAGCGAACGATCCGACACGGCGATGTCGGCCATGCCGCCATAGACCTGATGGATCAGGTTATGGCCTTCCTCGAGCACTTCGCCGGTGCGGAACACCGCGCAGTTGGTCTGCATGACCTTCTGCATCTTGAGGCGAAGCTCCGCGGTCGGCGTGCCGCCCGAGGCGTAACGGAAGTGGTCGAGACGGGCGAGCGCCTTGTCGGCCGAATCCTTGGGCAGGTCGGGCTGCTTCTCGCCCGGCGTCAGGGTGTCGGCGCAGCGCTGCGCGGCGGCGCGGCCGAACACGACGAGATCGATCAGCGAGTTGGAGCCGAGGCGGTTGGCGCCATGGACCGACACGCAGGCCGCCTCGCCGATGGCCATCAGGCCGGGGATGACGAAGTCGTTGTTGCCGTCCTTCTTGGTCAGCGCTTCGCCGTGATAGTTCGTGGCGATGCCGCCCATGTTGTAGTGCACGGTCGGCAGCACCGGGATCGGCTCGCGGGTCACATCAACGCCGGCGAAGATGCGCGCGGTCTCGGAAATGCCGGGGAGGCGCTCGGCGAGCACGGCCGGGTCGAGATGGTCGAGGTGAAGGAAGATGTGGTCCTTTTCCTTGCCGACGCCGCGGCCTTCGCGGATTTCGATGGTCATGGCGCGCGAGACGACGTCGCGCGAGGCGAGATCCTTCGCCGACGGCGCATAGCGCTCCATGAAGCGCTCGCCTTCGGAGTTGACGAGGTAGCCGCCTTCGCCGCGCGAGCCTTCGGTGATGAGGCAGCCGGCCGGATAGATGCCGGTCGGGTGGAACTGCACGAACTCCATGTCCTGCAGCGGCAGGCCGGCGCGCAGCACCATGGCGTTGCCGTCGCCGGTGCAGATATGCGCCGAGGTGCAGGAGAAGTAGGCGCGGCCGTAGCCGCCGGTCGCCAGGATGGTCTGGTTGGCGATGAAGCGGTGCAGCGTGCCGTCGTCCATGTTCAGGGCGATGACGCCGCGGCAGCGGCCTTCGTCGTCCATGATCAGGTCGAGGGCGAAATACTCGATGTAGAACTCCGCCGCATGCTTGAGCGACTGGCCGTACATCGTGTGCAGCATGGCGTGGCCGGTGCGGTCGGCGGCGGCGCAGGTGCGCTGCGCGGTGCCCTTGCCGAAATGCGTGGTCATGCCGCCGAACGGGCGCTGGTAGATCTTGCCGTCTTCCTCGCGGCGCGAGAACGGCATGCCCCAGTGCTCGAGCTCATAGACCGCGGCCGGCGCGTTCTTGCACATGTATTCGATGGTATCCTGGTCGCCGAGCCAGTCGGCGCCCTTGACCGTGTCGTACATGTGCCAGCGCCAGTCGTCCTCGCTCATGTTGCCGAGCGAGGCGGCGATACCGCCCTGCGCCGCGACGGTGTGCGAGCGGGTCGGAAAAACCTTTGAAATACAGGCGGTTCGCAGGCCGGCCTCCGAGCAGCCGACCACGGCGCGCAGGCCGGCGCCGCCGGCGCCAACAACAACAACATCGTAGCGGTGATCTTCAATCGGATAGGCGCGGCCATTGATGGCGGGACCGCCGTTCATCTTGCCGTTGCTGTCAGCCATCGTCAGACTCCGAAGGACATTTTGAGGATGGCGAACGCCGAGGCGAGGCCGATGGCCACGCAGAAGAAGGTATTCAGCATCAGGGTCAGGAACTTGTATTTATCGTCGTGGACGTAATCGAGGATGATCTCCTGCATGCCGAGCCACATGTGATAGACGCTGGTCAGGATGAACAGCAGCATCACGATGGCGACGAGCGGCGAGCCGAGGATCTGCACCGCGGCGGCGTGACTGCGGCCGAGCAGCGAGATCAGGATGACGATCAGCGCGATCGTCAGGAAGATGCCGGCGAAGCCGGTCAGGCGCTGATGCCAAAAATCGGCGGTGCCGGAGCGCGCGGGACCGAGGCCGCGGACGCGGCGGGCCGGGGTGCGCATGTCGTGCTGCGGGTTCATCGCGGGCCTCCAACGGCGAGATAGCCGATGACCCAGACCACCACTGTCAGGACGATCGAGCCGACCAGGGTCGCGAGGGTGAGCCATTCGCGCTCGGCCGGCTGGAAGCCGTGCAGCGTGTCCCAGATAAGGTGGCGGATGCCGCCGAGCATGTGGTGCAGCAGCGCCCAGGTGTAGCCGAACAGGATGACGCGGCCGATGAACGAGCCGATGAAGGTCTCGAAGGTGGCATAGGCGTTAGGGCCGGAAGCGGCGGAGATCACCCACCAGGCCAGCAGCAGCATGCCGAAATACAGCGCGCCGCCGGTGATGCGATGGACGATGGACATCGTCATCGTCAGCGTCGGCCGGTAGATTTGCAAATGGGGGGATAGCGGTCGGGAACGTCGCGGCGCCGCGCCGGCGCCAGCCTTTGAGTCGGCCATTGTCTTGTCTCCTCGCCCCGCCGGAACCCTGTCGGCGGTCGCGGACGGTGGTTAGCTCAAACTGCATATTTCCCGCAACGCACGAGGTGCGCCCGGTTTAGCCAGATTGGAGCTGGACCAAGTTAAACTTCTTCAACGGCGAAACTAAACCGGCTAAACTGGCCTGATCAATCTCTGTTTTGCGTAGTTTGCCTTCGCAGAATAAGAAGGAAAGGCCGACCTGGACGATGCGCTACGACTTCACCGACCTGAGCCTGTTTCGGCACATTGTCGAGGCTGGCAGCATCACACACGGTGCCGAGCGCATGCATCTGGCGCTGGCGGCGGCCTCGACGCGCATCCGCAAACTTGAGGAGGCGTTCGGCGCCGAGCTTCTGACGCGCAGCCGGCAAGGCGTGGCGCCGACCCAGGCCGGCCGGACCTTGCTGCAGCACGCCCGTTCCATTCTCGAGCAGTCGGAGCGACTGCAGGAGGATCTCGGCGTCTATGCCGGCGGTCATGCCGGACAGGTGCGCGTGCTGTCGAACACCAACTCGCTGACCGAGTTTCTGCCCGAGGCGCTCGGCAGCTTCCTTGCCGCGCATCCCAATATCAGCGTCGATATCGAGGAGCGGCTGTCGGACGAGATCGTCGGGCTGATCGCCGAGGGCGTCGGCGATATCGGCATCGTCGCCGGAACTGTCGACGCCGGCGGGCTGACCACCTATCCGTTCCGCAGCGACCGTTTCGTGCTGGTGGTGGCGCGCGGCCATGAGCTGGCGAAACGCAGCAAGATCAGCTTCGCCGAAACGCTCGATTACAATTTCGTCGGCATCGATCGCGCCAGCGCCATCCAGCGCTTTCTCGCCAGCAAGGCCAGCCAGGTCGGCCGGACCTTGCGGCTGCGCGTGCAACTGCGTTCGTTCGATGCGGTGTGCCGCATGGTGGAAAATCACGTGGGGGTCGGCGTTGTGCCGCTGACCACGGCGCGCTGGGCCGCCAAGACGATGGCGATCCAGGTCGTCGAACTTACAGACGCATGGGCGCTGCGCAACCTGTCGATCTGCCTGCGCGACTACAAGGCGCTGCCGCCTTACGCACGGCAGTTGGTGGATCATTTGAGAGAGGCGAGACGGGAGAGTACGTAACTGTCGTCCCGGGCGAGCGATAGCGAGACCCGGGACCCATACTCCGCAGTCTATCGAGAGCTCACGGCGTATGGGTCCCCGCCATAGGCGTTCTGAAAGAACGCCGTTCTTCGAACGGCTGTGCGCGAGGACGACAAAGTTATCGCACCATCAACACCCAGTAATCGAGATCGAGAATTACCGCCGGGTCGTATTCGTTGCCGATCTTGTGGGGGAAGTCGTCACAGGGCTTGTCCTTTGTCGCTACAGTGCGCAAGCGCAGCGCGCCGACATCGCCGCGGCCGGGGACTTCGGCTGTGTCGAGCACCTCGGTCCAGGCGAAGACCGTGAGGCCCGCCGTCAGGGGCGCGACATGGCGGCCGCCATTGATGGCGGCGACATGGAAGGCGTTGCCCAGGCCGTTGAACGACAGCGCGCGCGCCAGGGAAATGGCGTGGCCGCCATAGATCAGCCGGCCGCCGAAGCGGCCCTTGCTTTCGGTAAAATGATCGAAGTGGACGCGCGCCGTATTCTGATAGAGCCGTGTCGCGATCATGTGCTCGGCGTCTTCGACGGTGATGCCGACGATGTGGTCGATCTTGTCGCCTTTGGCATAATCGCCGAAACGATGCGGGCTGCCGGCGAGCGCGGTATCGTAGGCTTTGGCGTCGAGCTTTGGTACGGCGCTGCCAAGCTGTGACGGATCGACGGCTTTCGGCAATTCAGGCACATGGTCGCCCGGCGCCGGCGCGTTCTCGTCGCGTTTGCGCACCATCACCCAGCGCGCATAGTCCAGCACGCAATCGCCGGTCTGGTCGAAGCCGCGCGAGCGCACATAGACGATGCCGGTCTTGCCGTTGGAATTCTCCTTGAGGCCGATCACTTCCGACACGGCGTTGAGCGTGTCGCCGGGATAGACGGCCTTGAGGAAGCGGCAATCCGCGTAGCCGAGATTGGCCACGGCGTTGAGCGAGATGTCGGGCACGGTCTTGCCGAACACCATGTGGAAGACGAGCAAGTCATCGATCGGCGATCGTGGATACCCGATCTTTGCGGCGAAGGTGTCGGCCGATTGCACGGCAAAGCGAGAGCCGAACAGGCCGTTGTACAACGCGACGTCGCCGAGCGTGACCGTGCGCGGCGTCGCGTGGCGGATCTGCTGCCCGAGCTTGAAGTCCTCGAAGAAATTGCCGGAATTCGTTTTGCCGCTCACAAGAAAACTCCTCTGGTCACGCTGCGGCGCAACATAGCAACATTCTCCCGCCGCGCCCATCGCGCAAAAACGAAGGGCGATGCGGCCGGCAGACGTCAGGTAGCGTCGTCATGCGCGCGGGTGATCAGCCGCGCGCCGCGCTGGAAGGTGAGATAGCTCCACAGCCAGTTGAAGGCGACGCTGAAGCGATTGCGAGTGCCGATCAGAAAGTAGACGTGGGCGATGCCCCAGAACCACCAGCCGAAATAGCCGCGCAGGCGAAAGCGGCCGAGCTGCACCACGGCGGCGCGGCGGCCGATGGTGGCAAGATCGCCGGCGTGCATGTAGCGAAACGATTTGCTGACCGTGTTGCCGGCAATCCGCGCGGCGATCAGCCTGCCGACATATTTGCCCATCTGCTTGGCCGCCGGCGCAATGCCGGGCACCGCTCTGCCTTTGGCGTCCGTCACAGCGGCGGCGTCGCCGATGACGAAGATGTCGGGATGGCCGGGGACCGACAGATCGGGATTGACCCTGGTGCGCCCGGCACGGTCGGCCTCGGCACCGAGCCATTTCGCCGCTGGCGAGGCCATCACGCCGGCGGCCCAGATGACAGTTGCGGCGGGCAGGCGCTGGCTGCCGAACTCGACGCCGCCGGCATCGCATTTTGTCACCATCGTATCGGTCATCACCGTGACGCCGGCGTTGCCGAGCACGCCGCGCACGTAATCGGACTGTTCGGGCGGGAAGGCCGGCAACAGGCGCGGTCCCGCCTCGACCAGCACGATGCGCGCGTTGCGCGGATCGATGCGGCGGAAGTCCATGGCCAGCGTCTGTCGCGCGATCTCGGCGATGGCGCCGGCCATCTCGACGCCGGTGGCGCCGCCGCCGACGATGACGAAGGTCAGGAGGCGGCGCATCGCCTCCGGGTCCCGCGCGATCTCGGCCTTCTCGAAGGCGATGAGGATCTGCCGGCGGATACGGGTGGCGTCGTCGATGCGCTTGAGCCCGGGCGCGAACGGCGCCCAGCCGTCATGGCCGAAATAGGAGTGCATCGCGCCCGTGGCGATGACGAGATAATCGAACGGCGTCTCGCCGAAATTGGTGACGACCACCTTGCGCGCCGGATCGACGCCGAGCACCTCCTGCATCAGGACAGTGGCGTTCTTCTGCGCGCGCAGGATGTGACGGATCGGCCAGGCGATGTCGGCCGGCGACAGCGCCGCGGTCGCGACCTGATAGAGCAGCGGCTGGAAGCAGTGGTGGTTCTGCCGGTCGAGGACGGTGATCTCGGCCGGCGCGCGCTCCAGCGCCCGCACCGTTTCCAGGCCGCCGAATCCGGCGCCGACGACGACAATCCGGGGCATTTGCACGCTCATTCCGGTCTCCGGCCCTGCGCCAGGAGAAAGGCTGGACCGCCCGCGCGCGGTTGCCAAGGGGCAGGGGAGGCTTTAGCAATCCGCCAGATTTTGCCGCGCGGGCCGGGCCCGCGGACGTCAAGGAAACGCGTAAAACGTCGAAAAGAGCCGTCCAAGGAAAGGCGAACAATGGCGACCCATAATCTGCTCCTGCTGGCCGGCGACGGCATCGGCTCCGAGGTCATGGCCGAGGTGAAGCGCCTGATCGAATTCTTCAATAAAAAGGGCCCGAACCGCTTCTCTTATGAAGAGGGTCTGGTGGGCGGCGCGTCCTACGACGCCGACAAGACGTCGATCAGCGACGCCACCATGGAAAAGGCCAAGGCCGCCGACGCCATCATGTTCGGCGCCGTAGGCGGCCCGAAATGGGCCGACGTGCCCTATGAGGCGCGTCCGGAAGCCGGCCTGCTGCGTCTGCGCAAGGACCTCGACCTCTATGCCAATCTGCGCCCCGCGGTGACCTATCCGGCGCTGGCCGATGCCTCCTCGCTCAAGCGCGAGCTGGTCGAAGGCCTCGACATCATGATCCTGCGCGAATTGACCGGCGGCGTTTACTTCGGCGAGCCGAAGACGATCACCGATCTCGGCAATGGCCAGAAGCGCGCCGTCGATACGCAGGTTTACGACACCTACGAGATCGAGCGCATCTCGCGCGTCGCCTTCGAGCTTGCGCGCAAGCGCAACAACAAGGTGACGTCGATGGAAAAGCACAACGTCATGAAGAGCGGCGTGCTCTGGAAGGAAGTCGTACAGCAGACGCACGACCGTGAATTCAAGGACGTGAAGCTCGAACACCAGCTCGCCGATTCCGGCGGCATGCAGCTCGTGCGCAATCCCAAGCAGTTCGACGTCATCGTCTGCGACAACCTGTTCGGCGACATGCTGTCGGATATCGCGGCGATGCTCACGGGCTCGCTCGGCATGCTGGCTTCGGCCTCGCTGGGCGAAGTCGATCCCAAGACCAAGCGGCGCAAGGCGATGTACGAGCCGGTGCACGGCTCGGCGCCGGATATTGCCGGCAAGGGCCTGGCCAATCCGATCGCGATGATCGCGTCCTTCGGCATGGCGCTGCGCTACTCGTTCGACATGGGCGCGGAAGCCGATCTGATCGACAAGGCCATCGCCGCCACGCTCGAGAAGGGCATCCGCACCGCGGACATCGCCACCGCCGGCGAGAAGACCGTGAGCACCGCGGAGATGGGTTCGGCCATTCTCGCCGAGATGGAAGCGCTGTCGGCTTAGCTCCGTTTGTCATTCCGGACGCCGCGCAAGCGGCGATCCGGAATCCAGAACAGCAACTGGCGCCCATGTTTCTGGATTCCGGGTTCTCACCTTCGGTGAGCCCCGGAATGACTGCGAGGGTTGTCCCCGCTGTTCGCGGCGGAGGCGCGCCATGCCGAATTGCAGCTTGACGAATCGTGGAACCGTGACGCCATATATGGGCGTCACGGTCTTTTCGTTTCTACATCTTGTGGAAGTGAAGGGCTAAGAGGGAATCCGGTGCGCCAAGCTTTTCGTCGAAGCGCGGCCATGCCGGAGCTGCCCCCGCAACTGTAAGCGGCGAGCGATTGTCCGATACGCCACTGGGGCTTTGGCCTTGGGAAGGCATGACGATCGCAGCGACCCGCGAGCCAGGAGACCTGCCGTGACCGCTGAAATCGTCCACGGGCGGGGTGCCCCGGCGGGTCGCTTGTGCTCGTCCGCCTGAGCGGACGGGACCGTCAGGCATCCATCGGTCTCCTTGCCCCCACATCACGGGGTTGCTGATGGCCTTCGCCTACGACTTCGACCGCAACGGTCAGCTTGTTCCGCCGACGATCAAATCCACCAGACCGCCACGGCCCATCGAGGCCGAGCCCGAACTCGCGCTCGTCGAACCGCAACGCGCGGCCCATCATGCCCCGCTGCCACAGCCGCTGGCGCCGGCGCCGAAACCGTCCGACCTCACGCTCGACCGCTCGCGCGACGCTCTGCTCACCGCCTTCGGCAAGCTGACGCTCAACGATCGCTATCTGCTCGCCGGCGAGAGCTATCAGGACATGTTCGCGCGGGTGTCCTGCGCCTTCGCCGACGACATCGCGCATGCGCAGCGGCTGTACGATGCCATGTCGCAGTTGTGGTTCATGCCGGCGACGCCGGTCCTGTCCAATGGCGGCACCACACGCGGCCTGCCGATCTCGTGCTTCCTCAACGCGGTGCCGGACTCGCTCGATGGCATCGTCACCACCTGGAACGAGAATGTCTGGCTCGCCTCCAACGGCGGCGGCATCGGCACCTACTGGGGCAAGGTCCGTTCGATCGGCGAGAAGGTCAAGGGCGGCGTCACGTCGGGCATCATCCCGTTCATCCACGTCATGGACGGGCTGACGCTGGCAATCAGCCAGGGCTCGCTGCGCCGCGGCTCGGCGGCGGTCTATCTCGACATCCATCATCCCGAGATCGAGGAATTCCTCGAGATCCGCAAAGCCTCCGGCGACTTCAACCGCAAGGGCCTCAACCTGCATCACGGCATCAACATCACTGATGCCTTCATGCAGGCGGTGAAGGACAATGCCCTGTTCGCGCTGCGCAGCCCCAAGTCGGGCGAGACGGTGCGCGAGGTCAAGGCCCGCCAGCTCTGGCAACGCATTCTGGAGACGCGGTTGCAGACCGGCGAGCCGTATCTCCTGTTCATCGACGCGGTGAACCGGGCGCTGCCCAAGCATCAGCGCGAGCTCGGCCTCAAGGTTTCGACGTCCAATCTGTGCAGCGAGATCACGCTGCCGACCGGCGTCGATCATCGCGATGAGGAACGCACCGCGGTCTGCTGCCTCTCGTCGCTCAATGTCGAGACCTGGGATCAATGGGCCGATGCGCCGGGCTTCGTCGAGGACGTGATGCGTTTCCTCGACAATGTGCTCACGCACTTCATCAACGTCGCGCCGGACGGCATGAAGCGCGCGCGTTATGCGGCGTTGCGCGAGCGCTCGGTCGGACTCGGCATCATGGGCTTCCACTCCTTCCTGCAGTCGAAGGGCGTGCCGTTCGAAAGCGCGATGGCCAAGTCGTGGAATTTCAAGATGTTCCGCAAGATCCGCCGCGACGCCGACGCCGCCTCGGTGGCATTGGCGAAGGAGCGCGGGCCTTGCCCCGACGCCAAGGAGCGCGGCGTGATGGCGCGCTTCTCGCACAAGCTGGCGATCGCGCCGACCGCCTCGATCAGCATCATCTGCGGCGGCACCAGCGCCTGCGTCGAGCCGATCCCGGCCAATATGTACACGCACAAGACATTGTCCGGCGCGATCTCGGTGCGCAATCCGCATCTGGCGCGCCTGCTGCGCGCCAAGGACGCCGATACGCCGGAGGTCTGGCAGTCGATCATCGAGCATGAAGGTTCGGTGGCGCATCTGACCATGCTCAGCGAGCAGGAGAAGCTGGTGTTCCGCACCGCCTTCGAGATCGACCAGCGCTGGGTCATCGAACTGGCGGCCGACCGCACGCCGTTCATCTGCCAGAGCCAGTCGATCAATGTCTATCTGCCGGCCGACATCGATAAATGGGATCTGCACATGCTGCACTGGACGGCGTGGAAGAAGGGGCTGAAGAGCCTCTATTACTGTCGCTCCAAGTCGATCTCGCGCGCCGCCTTTGTCGGCCAGCAGGGCGAGAAGCCGGCATCGGCCGAGGCGCTCACCACGCCCGTTCGCGCCGACTATGAGGAGTGCCTCGCATGTCAGTAAGCGGCGAAGCATTGGGGAAATTCGACCCCCGTATTCTCATCGGCACCGGCAAGGTCGGCCTGCTGGAATCGACCGGCACCTACGACGTCGATCGCTACGGCTGGGCCTATGAGTTCTGGAAGCGCCAGCAGCAGACGCACTGGATGGGCGAGGAGGTGCCGCTCGGCGGCGATCTCAAGGACTGGGCGTCCGAGCGCGTCGCGCCGAACGAGCGGGCGCTGCTGACGCAAATCTTCCGTTTCTTCACCCAGTCCGACATCGAGGTCGGCGACAATTACCTCAAGCGCTACATCCCGATCTTCCAGCCGCTCGCGGTGCAGATGATGATGGCCGCCTTCACCAATATGGAGACGGTGCACATCGACGCCTACGCGCTGCTGCTCAAGACGCTCGGCATGCCGAAGACTGAGTTCGAGGCGTTCCGTGACTATGCCGAGATGCGCGCCAAGGCCGATTATATGCATGAGTTCGGCGTCGAAACGGTGGCGGACGTGTCGCGCACCCTCGCCATGTTCGGCGCCTTCACCGAAGGCATGGCGCTGTTCGCCAGCTTCGCCATGCTGCTCAACTTCCCGCGCCACAACAAGATGAGCGGCATGGGGCAGATCGTTACCTGGTCGGTGCGCGACGAGAGCCTGCACTGCGAAGGCATCATCAAGCTGTTCCACGAATGGAATCGCGAGACCGGCGCGCTGACGCCGGCGGTGCGCGACGACATCGTGGACGTGGCGAAGACAATGGTCGGGCTCGAGGAGAATTTCGTCGAGCTGGCGTTCGGTCTGGGCGACATCGAAGGCATGACGCCCGACGATATCCGCGCTTATGTCCGCTACGTCGCCGACTGGCGGCTGACGCAGCTCCGGCTGCCGGCGACCTTCGGTTACTTCGAGCAAACCGAAGGCGGCTACAACCAGCTCAAGCCGCATCCGCTGCCGTGGCTCGTCGAAATCCTCAACGGCGTTGAGCACGCCAATTTCTTCGAGCAGCGCGCCACCGAATATTCCAAGGGCGCCAGCCGCGGCACCTGGGATGGCGATAGCGGGGTCTGGGCGCAGTTCGACACGGTAGCTGGCCGTTGAGTGGGGCGGCGGCCTCTCCACATGCACCGCGTACCCCCTCTCCCCATGGGAGAGAGGGTTGGGGTGAGGGGGCAAGTGAAGCCGATAGTTTGTAACCCCTCACCCGGCTCACTTCGCGAGCCGACCTCTCCCCATGGGAGAGGTGAAGCAGGTTCGCGCATGCCGGCGGCGCAAACAAAAACGCGGCCCGGTGGGCCGCGTTTTTCAGGTCCGGACTGGCGCCGGGATCAGAACTTCAGCCACGGGCCGCGCGGGCCGGAATCCCACGGACCCGGCAGCGGCAGCTGGTTGGTGCCGCCGACCGTGTTGTCCAGCACGCTGGTCGCGCGGTGGTTCGGGTTCTGTGCGTAGTCTAGGTCATGGCGGCTGCCCGGCAGCACCTCGGTGCCCGGATCCAGATAGGAGCGCTTCTCGATGATGATGCGGGTGCGCGTCCTGCCGTCCTCGCCGCGCGTCACGACGACCGTATTGTTGCGGTTCGCGTAAATCCGCTGGCCCGATTGAGCATCGGCCGGCGCTGTCAGCGTGAGCAAGGTGGCCGCGGCCGCGCAGGCGATAGCGCAGGTCGCGGTAGTGAATTTCAGGTGCATAGTCCGGATCCTCAACCGATTCCCTCAGTTGAACACATTGTAGCCGCCTTCGGTTCGGCGGGACAGCGCTAAATCGCTGCGGTGCAACTGTAACTTCTGGGTGAGACAGGGATTTTGGGCCTGCGGCGGCGTCGCGGGTTGCCTTGAGCGCCCCGGAAACCGATAGTGCGGCGCGCGCGCCTGTGCCGCGTCGTAGAATATTCTTTCCGATGGGCGGGCGGGACACGGTGCCGACAGTTCGAACAAAACGCGCTGTCCGGCCGGGCAAGGCCGTCTCCGGCAAAAAGGCGCTCCCCGGCAAGGGCCGGCTGGCGGTCATTGGCGAGCGGCCGCTGGTCGCCGAAACCCCGGAGAGCCTGCTCGACGACGACACCACGCCGACATCGCGGTTCTTCGTGCGCAACAACGGCCTGCTTCCCGAGCGCATTCGGCAGCCCGAGCGCTGGACGCTGACGATCGACGGCGAGGTCGATGAGTCGCTGACCTTGAGCCTCGCCGAACTGAAGAAGAATTTTGCGCCGGTGACGGCGCGGCTGTTGCTGGAATGCGGCGGCAACGGCCGCTCGTTCTTTTCGCCGCGCGCCAAGGGCGTGCAATGGACCCATGGCGGCGCCGGCTGTCCGGAATGGACCGGCGTGCGCGTTGCCGACGTGCTGGCCGCGGCGCGGCTCAAGCGGTCGGCGGTCTTCAGCGGGCATTATGGCTGCGATCCCACAGTATCCGGCGGCACCCGCAAGCCCGCGATGTCGCGCGGCGTGCCGATCGCCAAGCTGCTCGACGACAGCAACCTGATCGCCTGGGCGATCAACGGCGAGCCCTTGCCGCTGCTGCACGGCTTTCCGTTGCGGCTTGTCGTTCCAGGCTGGCCGGCGTCGATATCGACCAAGTGGCTGACGCGAATCTGGATTCGCAACCGCTATCACGACGGCCCGGGCATGGGCGGCGAAAATTATCGCGTGCCGGTGAAGCCGATACGGCCGGGCGATCCGATCGATCCCGGCAATCTCACCGATCTTGAATCGATGCCGGTACGGTCGATCATTTCGCGGCCGGCCGATCTGGCGCGTTTTGCCGCCGGCACGCGCGTCATCGATTTACGCGGCGCGGCCTGGGCCGGCGATGACACCGTCACGCGCGTCGATCTGTCGATCGATGGCGGCGCGACATGGCAAGCCGTCGATCTATCGCCGCCGCGCAATCGCCACGACTGGCAACGCTGGACGGCGAGCCTGCCATTTCCGTCCGACGGCTATTTCGAGATTTTGTCGCGCGCCACAGACAGCCGCGGCGTGATGCAGCCCTTTCACGCGACCAACTGGAATCCGCACGGCTATGGCGGCAATCCGATGCACCGCATCAGCATCCGGATCGGCAAGTAAGATTCCGCTCAGCGCGGGCGGGGCGGGCCCATTTCCAGCGCCTTCCACAGCGCCCGGTATTTCGGCGTCGGCGTCATCAGCGTATCGCGCTGGCCGCAGAACGAGCGGTTGAGCTCGGCCTGCGCGAACAGCGTGCCGATCTTCGGCTCGCTGCCGGCGTAGAGCAAAGTCAGCCGGTCCAGCGCGCAGGACAGCGTGCCGTCGGCGACGAAGGTTTCGCCCTGGCAGAAGCGGCCGGAGATCTGCAGCATCGGATCGTCGTAGCTGCGCACGAAGCCAAGACAGAAGCGCCGCTCGCCCTTGGACGTTTCGAAGCGGACGATGGCGAGCGGGCCGAACTTCGTCGCCAGCGGTTCGGTTGCCGGCGAGATATTGGCCGGGCCGAGCGCCGCGGCGTCGCTGACGATGGTCTCGGCGGGCGGTGCGAAGCGGGCGATCTCGCTTCCGGCGCGATAGATCTCGACTTCCAGATAGGGCGTCGCGGCCTCCGGATCGCCAAGGCCGAGGACATCCTTGCGGCCGTCGCCGGTCGTGTGACGGCGGATGGCATAGCTCTCGGGCTGGCCGGCGGCCTCCGGGATGGACAGGGCGAAAGCCGGGAAGGGCCGATCGACCGTGATCCAGTGCGACCGATCAACGGGCGCGATGGCAGGTATCGGCGGCGTCGATCGATAAACGGCGGCGGCGGCGATGGACAACAGCGTCAGGCCACCCACATAAGCCAGCAGCCGGACCGCTTGGCCGGGCCATTCGTCGCGCCAGGAATGCAGGGCCGGATGCATGGTCGAGCCTCGCCTCGCGGGTCTCGGAAACTGCGCTTTCGCCTCTGGTACCGTTGTCAGAAAGCGAATTCTCGCCTAAAAGCGCTGCCATCCGGTTGCTTTGAATCAAGCCAGGCCGGGGAATTCTTTCGGAGAGTAAACAATGGGTTACAAGGTCGCCGTGGTCGGCGCCACCGGCAATGTGGGGCGCGAAATGCTCAACATTCTGGATGAGCGCAAATTTCCCGCCGACGAAGTCGTCGCGCTCGCCTCGCGCCGGAGCGTGGGGCAGGAATGCTCGTACGGCGACAAGACCCTGAAAGTGAAAGCGCTCGATCACTACGGTTTCTCCGACGTCGATATCTGTTTGATGTCGGCCGGCGGCACCGTGTCGAAGGAATGGTCGCCGAAGATCGCGGCGCAAGGCGCGGTGGTCATCGACAACTCGTCGGCGTGGCGCATGGATCCGGACGTTCCGCTGGTCGTTCCGGAAGTGAACGCGCATGCGCTCGACGGCTTCGCCAAGAAGAACATCATCGCCAATCCGAACTGCTCGACGGCGCAGCTCGTCGTCGCGCTCAAGCCGCTGCACGACAAGGCGACGATCAAGCGCGTCGTGGTCGCGACCTATCAGTCGGTGTCCGGCGCGGGCAAGGATGCGATGGACGAACTGTTCTCGCAGACCAAGTCGGTGTTCACGCTCGACGAAGTGCAGAACAAGAAATTCCCCAAGCGCATCGCCTTCAATCTCATTCCTCAGATCGACGTCTTCATGGAGGACGGCTACACCAAGGAAGAGTGGAAGATGGTGGTCGAGACCAAGAAGATCCTCGATCCGAAGATCAAGCTGGTCGCGACCTGCGTGCGCGTGCCGGTGTTCGTGTCGCATTCGGAAGCCGTGAACATCGAGTTCGAGAACCCGATCACGGAAGAAGAAGCGCGCGACATCCTGCGTTCGGCACCGGGCTGCCTCGTCATCGACAAGCGCGAGCCGGGCGGTTACGTGACGCCGTATGAAGCGGCGGGCGAGGATGCGACCTATATCAGCCGCATCCGCACCGACCCGACGATCGAAAACGGCCTCGAAATGTGGGTCGTGTCGGACAACCTGCGCAAGGGCGCGGCGCTCAATACGGTGCAGATCGCGGAAGCGCTGATCAATCGCAAGCTGCTGCAGGCGAAGAAAAAGGCGGCCTAGTTTGCCCTCTCCCCGCACGCGGGGAGAGGTGAGTATCAAAACCCCGGCTTCTTGAACGGCGCCTCGGCCGGTTCGATGCGCACGAATTTCTTCTGCGCCGGGTCGTAGACCGACAGGTCGCCGGTGGCGACGCCGAAATAGGCGGCGTGGAGCTGCAGCTTGCCGCGCTCGACCAGGATGCTGATGCAGGGGAACGTCATCAGGTTGTCGATGGTGGACACCGCCGCCTGCTGCTCCAGGGCGGTCAGGTACTCCGTCATGCTGCGGTCGCCGCGCGGCCCCACGGCCCTGGCGGCCGGTCCGAGCAGCTCGATCCAGCGGCCGATGAAATCGCCGGGCGACAGCGGCGCAGCTTCCTCGGCATAGGCGCGGATGCCGCCGCATTGGGCATGGGCGAGCACGACGATGTGCTTGACCTTGAGCGCCTGCACCGCGAATTCCAGCGCCGCCGAGACGGCGCGCTGGGCCCCGTCCGGGGTGTAGGGCGGCACCAGATTGGCGATGTTGCGGGCGACGAAGAGTTCGCCCGGCCCGGCGTCGAAAATAGCCTCCGGCGCGACCCGCGAATCGCAGCATCCGATGACCATGATTTCCGGGCTTTGCCCGATTTCCGCGAGGTGGCGGAAGCGATCCTGCTCGGATTTGAGCCGGCCGCCGGCAAAGGCGCTGTAACCCTCGATCAGGCGCTGCGGGAAGCTCATGATGACACTCCTGAAAACGGCGTTTTGCTCTCATATAGGCGGGCGGGAGGCAAGCGCCGGCCCCGATTCCGGAAGTTGCGGCCGGGGCCGGCGCCGGCGCGCATTTTTCAAGTTCCGTCAGAGCTTTGTAACCAGTTTCGGGCACCCTGCGGTATTCATCGGGTGTTCAGGTCAAATCGATTACCGATGGCCTTCAATCGGGCTCACATTCGCATGCTGTCACCGACCAAGCCGGGTAACGCCGAGCCGAGCACCGCGCGTCTCCGCTCCCATGGCTTTTCGGGCGGCCAGATCGTCGTGCTGTTCGCGGCGTTCACGCTGCTGATCTCGATCCCGATCTGGACCCATCCGCTGCCGCCGCTGTCGGATTACGTCAACCACCTCGCGCGCATGCAGGTGCTGGCGACGCTCGACAAGAACCCGCGGCTCGCCGAATTCTACCAGATCAACTGGCAGGTGATTCCGAACCTGACCATGGACTTCATCGTGCCGTGGCTGGCGCGCGCGGGCCTCAACATCTACGTCGCCGGCCAGATCTACATGGTGGCGATGTTCGCGCTCATCATGTCCGGGTCGCTGGCGCTGAACCGCGCGCTGATCGGACGCTGGTCGACGACGCCGCTGTTCGCCTTCCCGCTGCTGTACAATTACGTCTTCCTCGTCGGACTGATGAACTATCTGTTCGGCATCGGCATTGCGCTGTGGGCGATGGCGGGATGGGTGGCGTTGCGCGACCGTCCCTGGCCGTGGCGCTATCTGCTGTCTGCGGCGAGCGTGCCGCTGTTGTTCTTCTGCCATCTCTCCGCGCTCGGCGTGTACGGCGTCGGCATCCTCTCATACGAGGCGCTCCGGCTGTGGGAACGGCGCGGTGAACCCTGGCCGGCGCGCATCGTCGAGTTCGTCTGCGGCGGCCTGCCGTTCCTCGTCGCGGCGCCGCTGCTGGCGGCAAGCCCGACTCTGGGGCTGGCCGGCAATGTCTACTGGGAGCAGCGCGGCAAGATCGACGGGCTGATGTATGTGCTTGCCGACTATTCGGACATCGCCGCGTTCCTGATCGTCACCATGCTCGGCGCCTCCATCGTCTGGGCGGTGCGACACCGCGTGCTGCGGTTTCATCCGCTGGTCTATGTGCTGCTGCTGGTCGGCGGTGTGATTTATCTCGCGCTACCCCGCGTGATGTTCGACACCTACATGACGGACCAGCGCGTGCCGGTCGGCATCGCCTTCATGATCTTCGCCTGCGGCGACCTCGAACTGCGCAGGCGCCTGGTGCGCCGGGGCTTCATGGTCGTTCTGATCGTGCTGACCGCCGCCCGGCTGATCGAGATCGATTACAACTGGACGCAGTTGTCCGACACGACGAGCCAGTTGCGCGCTTCGGTGAAGCGCATTGCGCCGGGCTCCAAGGTATTCGTGGCTTACTCCGACCGGTCGAGCGGCGACGACGTGCGCGATCTCGGTCTGGTGCACGCGGCCTGCATGGCCACCATCGAGCGCTCGGCGCTGGTCACCACCCTGTTCACGGTGCCCGGCAAGCAGGTCGTTCACGTCACGCCGGCCTATGAAGACTTCGCGGACATTCACGACGGCACGCCGCCGTCGATGGCGCAGTTGATCGTCGCCGCCGAACAGCCGCAGTCGGGCACGCCGGCGTTCTGGCTGAACTGGACCAAGTTCGATTATCTCTACGTGCTCTTCACCGAAGACGACGCGCCCAATCCCTATCCGTCTCATCTGAAGCTTGTCGCCGACGGCGACCGCTTCCAGCTCTACAAGATCATCAAGCCGAACGAGATGTCGGACCGCGAGCCGCAGTATCCGGGCCGCTACACGGTGGGGCAGCGGTAGGCGTTCTCCTCCACCTCTCCCATAGGGAGAGGTCGGCTCACGCAGTGAGCCGGGTGAGGGGTTACGAACGGTCGAGAGTCACTTGCCCCCCTCACCCCGACCCTCTCCCCAAAGGGGAGAGGGAGAGCGCCGAGTTTGAGGCGCGCCTCTCGCGCTTAAGCCCATATCGCCATCGGCAGGCCGTGCTCATCGCGCGGCGGGTCGGCCGGATATGATCGCGCCACGCCGCGAAACAATCGCCGCGCGGTGACCAGACAGGCGAGCGCGTCGACGAGATCGTCGTCAGCAGCGCCCTTTGGCGCTCTCATTCCGGCAATGCCTGCGTCGATGCCGGCGCCAGCCAGCAACGCGCGGCGCAGCTCGAGCCCGGGCATATGCACCCGGCTCTTCACCTTCTTGGGCAGCGCGAGCGACTTGCCGCCGTTCATCATCACGAAAGCCAGCTCGGGATGAGTCTCGAACACGCCGCTCGCATGGTTGTCGTGCGAGCGCAGGAAGGCGTCGATCTCCGCGACCTTGTCGAGAATGTAGAAGCCCTGTTTGGCGAAGCCCTTGCTGTCTTCCGACGTCTCGCGCGCAATGGCGCAGGCGGCGAAGAAGCGCTCGCGCGCATCGGCCGGCTCCGGCGCGACGCTCGCCTCGACGGCGCGGCGCGACGGGATGCGGAAGACGCTTGATTTGCGATCGCCCAGCAAGGCGCGCGCCTCGCGTTCGGCGAGCCGGCCACCGGCCGGGCTCCGTTCGGGCAGACCGATCGGCATGTCCACGGCGACGATCGCCGGCTGCTCGTCGGCAAGGACAATGTCGGCAAAGCGCTTCACGACGCGGGGCGGCAGAATGACGCCATCCGGCCGGGCGAATACCGCGAGCCAGGCGCCCGGGCAGCCATCGACGCCGGCCAGCCAGTTATCGTCCTTGGGAGAGATCATCGCGTGACAGTGGCACGCACGGCGGATGGACGGTAGGGTCGCTATCGTTAGTCCGGGCCGCGCCGAAGGCGCGAACCCGGAATCCAGAAACGTACTCCGTTTTCGTCGCTGGATTCCGGGTCCGCTGCTGCGTTGCGTCCCGGAATGACCATTCCAAGGGGGCTTTGACCATGACCATCCGTCCGCGCCGCAGCGTGCTCTATATGCCGGGCTCCAATGCCCGCGCGCTGGAAAAGGCGAAAACCCTGCCGGCCGATGGTGTCATTCTCGATCTCGAGGACTCCGTGGCGCCGGACGCCAAGGAGGCGGCGCGCCAGCAGGTGGTCGATGCCGTGAAGGCCGGCGGCTTCGGCGCCCGTGAAGTCATCATCCGGGTCAATGCCGTCGATACGCCGTGGCACGCCGAGGACCTCGCCGCGGCGGCGCAGGCCGCGCCGGACGCGATTCTGGTGCCCAAGGTGTCGGCGGCTAACACGCTGGAACTCATCGGACGCCGTCTGCTGGATATGCATACGCCGATCAAGACCCGCGTCTGGGCCATGATCGAAACGCCGCTGGCCATTTTCAACATTCTCCCGATCGCCGCGGAGGCGCGGGATTCGGAGGCGCGGCTGACGACCTTCGTGCTTGGCACCAACGATCTGGCCAAGGATACGCGGGCGCGGCTGGTGCCGGGGCGGGCGCCGATGCTGCCGTGGCTCACCACGGTGATCGCCGCGGCGCGCATTCATGGCGTTGAAGTGCTGGACGGTGTCTACAACGATCTCAGCGACACCTACGGCTTCGCCGCCGAATGCCAGCAGGGTGTCGAGCTCGGCATGGACGGCAAGACGCTCATTCACCCGAACCAGATCGAGCCGTGCAACAAGGCGTTCTCGCCGACCGCCGCCGACGTCGAATGGGCGCGCAAGATGATCGCCGCCTTCGATTTGCCGGAGAACAAATCCAAAGGCGTCGTCTCGATCGATGGCCGCATGGTCGAGCGGCTGCACGCCGAGATGGCGCGGCGCACGGTCGCGATCGGCGAGGCGATTGCCGCGCGCGGCTGAGTTACGGCTTGCGACATGAAGAAAGGCGCGGGAGCGATCCCGCGCCTTTCGTATTCATCGCTGCCGACAAGTCGAATTAGTAGGTCGACGTCTGGCCGCTCGGAAGGGCGCCGTGCGTGGCCGGTTCGCCGGTGGTCGCATAGCCGTTGGCATAGCCGCCGTTCGTGTAGGCATAAGCCGTAGCCGCGGGCTGTTCCGGCACCAGAGCCGGCGTCGCCGGCTTGACGGCGATCTCATCCTCCGACGGCGCTTCGACCGGCTGCGACAAACGCCGGGCGACGCCTTCGAAATTGGCGTTCTGGTCGATCGCCAGCGAACGATTGTAAACCTCGCCTTCGACCGCGGCGGTCGACTGCAGCTTCACGACATTGCCGTGAATGGTGCCCTTGAAGGCGCCGTCGATCACGACGTCCTGCGCGCGAACATTGCCTTCGACATTGGCGCCCTTGCCGACGACGAGATGCGCGGCATGAATGTCGCCGACGACGCGGCCGAAGACCTGCACGCCGCCGGTGGACACGATGTTGCCGGTGATCAGCAGGCCGGCGCCGAGCGTCGATACGATCTCAGGCTGGGCGGTGCGCAGGGGCGCGGCGGGTTTGGCCTCCGGCGCGGCGGTCTCGACCGGCTTCACGGCGCGGTCGCTTTTGGTCGACGAAAAATAACTCAACACACTCTCCTGTCGGCAGATAGCTCGGCGGTTCGGCAAGCATATATTAACCAGATGGGCCCGGCGGTACAGGACAAGATGAATCTATTGCTAACGGCCGCGGATCCGCTGTCATGGCCGCGTTAACTAGCGGTACTAAATAGCGCCCGCGGCGGCTGTTTCGGCGGCGCCGTCATGGCTAAGATGGGCGGAGCATCATCCGCGCCGCGCCTGTGCTTATGGCGCGCGCCACACAGGCTCCGTCGAATAAACATGATCGGCGACAAGGCGCTGCAGGCCGCGATTGACCGCTATCTCAAATCGGTGCGCCCGCAGGCGCAGGCCGAATTGACCAAGGTCATCCGCGAGGCGATGGACCGCGGCGAACTACGCGCCGGCACCATCGACACTGCCGTGCAACTGACCTGCGAGAAGATCGGCCTCAACGTCACGCTGTACGGCAAGGTCGAGCTTTAGAACCTGGTTCCTCGCTGACGATGCGATCATTGGCTTTGGCTTGGCGGGTCAGGCGGGATTTACGCCCAGGGGCGGGCGGCGGCCGCCCTTTGCTCGAAGCTCGAAATCTTGTCGGCCTTCTGCTTGGTCAGGCCGATATCGTCGAGGCCGTTGAGCAGGCAGTGCTTGCGGAAGGCATCGACGTCGAACTTGATGACGCCGCCGTCCGGCCCGCGGATTTCCTGCTTTTCCAGATCGACCGAAAGCGTGGCATTGGAGCCGCGGTCGGCGTCGTCGAACAGCTTCTCGAGGTCTTCCGGCGAGACGCGGATCGGCAGGATGCCGTTCTTGAAGCAGTTGTTGTAGAAAATGTCGCCGAACGAGGTCGAGATCACGCAGCGGATGCCGAAATCCATCAGCGCCCACGGCGCGTGCTCGCGGGACGAACCGCAGCCGAAATTGTCGCCGGCGACCAGGATCTTGGCGTTGCGATAGGCCGGCTTGTTGAGCACGAAGTCCGGGTTCTCGGCGCCGTCGTCGAGATAGCGCTGCTCGGAGAACAGGCCCTTGCCGAGCCCGGTGCGCTTGATGGTCTTCAGGTACTGCTTGGGGATGATCATGTCGGTGTCGACATTGATGATCTTCAGCGGCGCGGCGACGCCTTCGAGGTGATTGAATTTTTCCATGGGTAGGTGAGCTTTCCCGGCTGATCTCAGGAGCGAAGGTTTAGCGCGAAGCGGGGTTGCAAGGGAAGGTTTCAGTCCGCCGCGGCCTCGATGGCTGCCATGTCGTCGTCCGACAGGCCGAAATGGTGGCCGATCTCGTGGACCAGAACGTGGGTGACGACGGCGCCCAGGGTCTCCTCATGCTCGGCCCAGTAATCGAGGATCGGCCGACGATAGAGCCACACCATGTTCGGCATCTGCCCGCTCTGGTCGGATCGGAAGGGCAGGCCGATGCCCTGGAACAGGCCGAGCAGGTCGAATTCGGTCTCCGCCGCCATGTGCTCGAGCACTTCCTCGGTCGGAAAGTCGTCGACCTGGATCACCAACCCTTCGCACAGCGCCCGGAAGCTGTCCGGCAGCCGGGAATAGGCGGCGTGGGCCAGAACCTCGATATCGTCGAGGGACGGCGCCTCCGCATCAAACCAGCCGTCCCGGTCGTCCGATTCGCTGCCCAATTCCTTTGTCATGCCCCCTATCTAGGCGAGGCGCCCTTGCGAACCAAGCGCGGCTCGCGAACTCAGGTCCAAGCCTTTGAAGGACTTGCCGATTAACCTGCCGTTAACTATTATGGCGGTTCTGAGGAGAGGATAAGCCCATGGTTTTGCGTGTGATCGGATCCGCCATTCTCGCCGCCGCGCTGATCGGCGCCGCCGCGACGCCGGCCTCGGCCGAGTTCTTCGGCTGCAAGGAGCCGCGCAGCAAGGTCAGCTATTCCTCGTCCGCCGACCGGCAGGCCTTCGCCGCCTACGCCCATCACGCGGACCGCGCCGTCCAGGAGCGCGCGCCGCGCCGCGAACGCAGCGTCGGCCTGTTCGCTCCCTACAGCGCCCGCAGCCAGCGCTGGTAGGTCCCGTGCGCCGTTTCCTCGCCATCACTTTGGCCAGTGCGATTGCCGTTGTCACGGCGCTGCCGGCCGTCGCCCAGACGCAACGCGGCACCGAGGTCGCGCAGGCCTCCACGCGCCAGCGCATCATCGTCACGCCGGGCCGCACCACGCCCGGGCCGAATTCGACACGGCAGTGTGAGGCGCGGCTGGTCGAGCAGCATCGGCCCAGCGGCACGGTGATCGTGCCGGTGATGCGCTGCTGGTGGCAGTAGGCGCACGCTCCGCTCATGCCCGCGCAGGCGGGCATCCAGATTTAATAGAAAAACAGACAAGAACTGGACCCCCGCTTTCGCGGGGGTGAGCGGATTATGCCGTCGTGTTTGAGCCGAACGTGCTCAGCGCCACTCGCGCACGTCGACGAAGTGCCCGGCGATCGCGGCGGCGGCGGCCATGGCCGGCGACACCAGATGCGTGCGGCCCTTGTGGCCCTGACGGCCCTCGAAGTTGCGGTTCGAGGTCGAGGCGCAGCGCTCGCCCGGCGCCAGCTTGTCCGGGTTCATGGCGAGGCACATCGAGCAGCCCGGCTCGCGCCAGTCGAAGCCGGCGGCCTTGAAGATCTTGTCGAGACCTTCGGCTTCCGCCTGTTCCTTCACCAGGCCCGAGCCCGGCACGATCATGGCGCTGACATTGGCATTGACGGTCTTGCCGGCGGCGACGCGCGCCACTTCGCGCAGATCCTCGATACGGCCGTTGGTGCAGGAGCCGATGAAGACGCGGTCGATCTTGATGTCGGTGATCTTCTCGCCGCCCTGCAAACCCATGTAACCGAGCGAGCGTTCGGCGGCGACGCGCTTCTTCTCGTCGGCAATTTCGGCGGCGACGGGAACGCGGCCGGCGATCGAGGCGACCTGCTCGGGGCTGGTGCCCCAGGTCACGATCGGCGGCAGCTTGGCGGCGTCGAGCTTGAGCTCGCGGTCGAAGTGCGCGCCGTCTTCCGATCGCAGCGTCTCCCAGTAGCGCATGGCCTGATCCCAGGCTTCGCCCTTAGGCGCCATCGGGCGGCCCTTGAGATACTCGAACACCTTGGCGTCCGGCGCGACGAAGCCGGCCTTGGCGCCGGCTTCGACCGACATGTTGCAGACGGTCATGCGTCCTTCCATCGAGAGGGCGCGGATCGCCTCGCCGGCATACTCGATGGCGTAGCCGGTGCCGCCGGCGGTGCCGATCTCGCCGATGATGGCGAGGATGATGTCCTTCGATGTCACGCCTTGCGGCAACACGCCGTCGACAAGCACGCGCATGTTCTTCGACTTGCGCTGCAGCAGGGTCTGCGTCGCCAGCACGTGCTCCACTTCGGAGGTGCCGATGCCGTAAGCCAGCGCGCCGAAGGCGCCGTGCGTCGCGGTGTGGCTGTCGCCGCAGACGATCGTCGTGCCCGGCAAGGTGAAGCCCTGCTCGGGGCCGATGATGTGGACGACGCCCTGGCGCTTGTCGAACTCGTTGAAGTAGGTGAGGCCGAAGTCCTTGGCGTTCTGCGCCAGCGCGGCGATCTGCTCGGCGCTTTCGGGGTCCGGATTCGGCAGCGAGCGGTCCGACGTCGGCACGTTGTGATCGACGACGGCGAGGGTCTTTTCCGGCGCATGCACCGGCCGGCCGGCGGTGCGCAGGCCTTCGAAGGCCTGCGGGCTGGTCACTTCGTGGACCAGATGGCGGTCGATGTAGAGCAGCGCGGTGCCGTCTTCCTGGACGTCGACGACGTGGTCGTCCCAGATCTTGTCGTAGAGGGTGCGCGGGGTCATGGCGTGTTACCTTGTCTGAAAGGGTGGGTTCCTAAAGGGTCGCTGGCAGCAGGCGCGCGCGAAAGCGCGCCGCGCCGGTCAAAGCCCGGCCTGGACGGCGGTCAGGCGGCCGAAGAACCGCCAGGGCAGGCGGGTGTGGTCGGCCAGAATGATGCGCTGAACCTTTAGAACCATGACAGGGTATATAGCCGCTTGTCCCGCGGGCGACAATAAAGCCGGAGCGTGCTTGTTTCAGCTTAAAACCGGGTGCGCCACACCTGCAATGGCCGGAACCGGCCTCGATCTCGGCCAATTTTTCGCAGAGTTTGGGCGCCGCCGTTCACCCCGAAGCGCCAGTTGAGGCTCGCGATCGTGGCAAAGACGTTCCGAAAGGCAGTCAAAGCCAAAGCCAAACCGAAAGCGAAGCCAAGGCCCGAACCGAAATCCGGCAAAGCGCCGGCGCCGGTCCTGCTGTCGGGCGGCAATCCGCAAATTGCCAAAGGCTACGGCGATGGTCCGGTGCAGAACTATGTCGCGGCGATGCCCGGCTGGAAGAAAGGCGTCGGCCAGCGCCTCGATGTGGTGGTCACGCGCACCGTTCCGAAAGTGCGGAAGGCGGTGAAGTGGAATTCGCCGCTCTATGGCATGGACGACAAGGAGTGGTTTCTGGGCATTCATGTCTTCACGAAATACGTGAAGGTGGCTTTCTTCCGTGGCGCCTTGCTCGACCCGGTGCCGCCCGGAACGTCGACCCAAAAAGAGGTGCGCTATCTCGACATCCGCGAGGACGATGATTTTGACGAGGCGCAGATTGCGCGATGGGTGAAGCAGGCCAGCAAGCTGCCGGGCGTGAAGATGTAGTCACCAAAGAAAAAGGACCGCGCAAGCGCGGCCCTTTCCGGCATTCCCCCGGATAGCCGTAACTTATGAAGCGGCGGCTTCCGCGCCGGTCGAGGCGGTCGCCTCGACGATACGGGCCTTCTTGCCGCGCAGCGCGCGCAGGTAATACAGCTTGGCGCGGCGCACCTTGCCGCGGCGCACGACCTTGAGCGAGTCGATCGCCGGCGCGTAGAGCGGGAACACGCGCTCGACGCCTTCGCCGTACGAAATCTTGCGGACCGTGAAGCTCTCATGGAGGCCGCGGCCCGAACGCGCGATGCACACGCCTTCGTAGGCCTGCACGCGGGTCTTGTCGCCTTCGGTCACCTTGACGTTGACGATCACGGTGTCGCCCGGCGCGAATTCCGGCAGCGTCCGGACGGCGGACAGCTTCTCGAGCTGCTCTTTCTCGATTTCCTGGATGATGTTCATGGCTCAAATCTCCGTCGGCAGCGCCAGCAACCGGCGCGCGGTTCAAGGCTCAAACTGAATGGGTTGGCCGGGCTTTTAGAGCAAAGATTGTGGCTTGTCACGTCTCTAAACCGCCCCCCGCGCCAGTCATTCCGGGGGCCGAGCGCCGCGAGGCAGCCCGGAATCCATAACCCCGGCTGCGGCGTATGGATTCCGGGTTCTCGGCCTGCGGCCTCGCCCCGGAATGACGGATTCTATTGGTCTTTTCTCGCCAAAAAGGCCGCCCAGAGGTCCGGGCGGCGCTCCCGGGTGAGCCTTTCGGCCTCGGCCCGGCGCCAGGCGGCGACCTTGGCGTGGTCTCCGGAGGTCAGGATCTCGGGGATCGGCCGGCCCTCGAATACGGCGGGGCGGGTGTATTGAGGGTACTCCAGCAGGCCGTCGGAGAAGCTTTCCTCGACGCCGGAGGCCTCCTTGCCCATGACTCCCGGAATGAGGCGCACACAGGCGTCCAGCAGCGTCAGGGCGGCCATCTCGCCGCCGGACAGCACGAAATCGCCGAGGCAGACCTCCTCGAGGCCGCGGGCCTCGATCAGGCGCTCGTCGACGCCCTCGAAGCGGCCGCACAGGATCACCGCGCCGGGGCCGGCCGCCAGTTCGCGGACACGGGCTTGCGTCAGCGGCTTGCCGCGCGCGCTCATGATCAGGCGCGGGCGGGCATCGAGCGGGATCGCGTCCAGCGCGCGGGCCAGCACGTCCGCCTTCATTACCATGCCGGGGCCGCCGCCGGCGGGCGTGTCGTCCACCGTGCCGTGCTTGTCGGTGGCGTGGTCGCGAATTTGGCGAGCCTCCAGCGACCACAGGCCGTTCGCCAGCGCCCTGCCGGCGAGGCTGACGCCGAGCGGGCCGGGAAACATCTCCGGATAGAGCGTGAGGATGGTGGCGCGGAACATCGCCGTCACTCGATGATCGACGGCAGCACGACCGTGATCTTGCCGCCCTGGATATCGACCTGGGGCACCACGGCGTTGCTGAACGGCAGCAGCAGCGGCTCGCCGCCTTGCGGCGTTACGATTTCAATGAGGTCGCCGGCGCCGAAATTATACAGCGCCGTCACCTTGCCGAGCGCGACGCCCTCGGGTGACACGGCGGCGAGGCCGATGAGATCGGCGTGATAATACGTGTCGTCGTCGTCGATGACCGGCAGGCGATCGCGCGGCACATAGAGATCGGTGTTGGTGAGTTTCTCGGCCGCGGTGCGGTCGGGCACGCCGGAGAGACGGGCGACGAAGTGATCCTTCGCCGCGCGCATGCTCTCGATGTCGAAGGTGCGCTTGCCGTCGAGCGTTTCGAACGGGCCGTAGTCGGCGATGGCCGCCGGGTCCTCGGTGAAGGACCACAGCTTGACCTCGCCGCGCACGCCATGCGCCGCGCCAATGCGCGCGACGCAGACTCGGTTCTTGTCCGCGGGGCTAAGTGGCTTGCTGTCGCTGCGCGCCACGACTTAGCGCGATCAGGCCGCCGGGGCCTTGGCGGCCTCTTCGGCCTTCGCCTTGCGTTCCTTGCGCGGCACGGCCTTCTCCGGGTTGTTGCGCACGGTGCGCTTGGCAACGCCGGCCTTGTCGAGGAAGCGCATCACGCGGTCGGACGGCTGCGCGCCCTTCTTCATCCACTCCTTGACCTTCTCGTAGTCGAGCTTGAGGCGCTCTTCCTTGTCCTTCGGCAGCAGCGGATTGAAGTAGCCGAGACGCTCGATGAAGCGGCCGTCGCGCGGCGAGCGCGAGTCGGCGAGCACGATGTGATAGAACGGGCGCTTCTTGGTGCCGGCGCGGGCCATGCGGATGACGAGCATTTTCAGGTTTCCTTTCAGGTATCTCGATCGTTGATGTGTTGAAGCTGCTTATTTCTTTTTCCCGAAGCCCGGCAGTCCGCCGGGTCCGGGGAATTTCCCGCCAAGGCCGGGAAGCCCCGGCATGTTCGGCGGCAATTTCGGCATCGTCGGCGGAAGTCCTCCGCCACCCGGGAAGCCCGGCGGCAACTGGCCGCCACCGCCGCCCGGCATGCTCTTGGCGATCTCGGCAAGCTGCTCCGGCGAGGGCGCGGCGCCGCCGCCCAGCCCAAGCATCTGGCCGAGGCCGGCCATCGGTCCGCGCTTTGCGCCCTTGCCCATGGCCTTCATCATGTCGGCCATGCCGCGATGCATTTTCAGCAGCTTGTTGATCTGTTCGGACGAGGTGCCCGAGCCCGCGGCGATGCGCTTCTTGCGGCTGTTCTTGAGCAAATCCGGATTGCGCCGCTCCTGCGGCGTCATCGATTCGATGATCGCGACCTGACGCTTGAGCAGCTTGTCGTCCATGCCGGCGGCGGCGATCTGGTTCTTCATCTTGGCGATGCCGGGCATCATGCCCATCAGGCCGCCGAGCCCGCCCATCGACATCATCTGATTGAGCTGATCGCGCATGTCGTTGAGGTCGAACTGACCCTTGCGCATCTTCTCGGCGGTGCGCGCCGCTTTTTCGGCGTCGATATTGGCCGCGGCCTTTTCGACGAGCGAGACGATGTCGCCCATGCCGAGAATGCGGCCGGCGATGCGCGCGGGATCGAACTCCTCGAGCGCATCCATCTTTTCGCCGGTGCCGATCAGCTTGATCGGCTTCTGCGTGACGGCGCGCATCGACAGCGCGGCGCCGCCGCGGCCGTCGCCGTCGACGCGGGTGAGCACGATGCCGGTGAGGCCGACGCGTTCGTTGAAAGAACGCGCCAGATTGACGGCGTCCTGGCCGGTCAGCGAATCCGCGACGAGCAGCACTTCATGCGGATTGGCGGTGCGCTTGACCTCGGCCGCCTCGTTCATCATCTCGTCGTCGAGCGTGGTGCGGCCGGCGGTGTCGAGCAGCACGACGTCATAGCCGCCGAGACGGCCGGCATCGAGCGCGCGGCGCGCGATCTGCGGCGGCTGCTGGCCGGCAACGACGGGCAAGGTGTCGATGCCGGTTTCGCGGCCGAGCACGGCCAATTGCTCCATCGCGGCCGGACGGCGCACGTCGAGCGAGGCCATCAAAACTTTCTTCTTCTGGCGTTCGGTGAGGCGCTTCGCCAGCTTCGCGGTGGTGGTGGTTTTGCCGGAGCCCTGCAGACCGACCATCATGATGGCGACCGGCGGCGCGGCATGCAGGTCGATCGCCTGCGCTTCGGCGCCCAGGGTCGCGACGAGCTGGTCGTGCACGATCTTGACGACCATCTGGCCGGGCGTGACCGACTTGACGACCGTGGCGCCGATGGCCTCCTTGCGCACGCTGTCGACGAAGTCGCGGGCGACATCGAGCGCCACGTCGGCCTCGAGCAGCGCCCGGCGCACCTCACGCATCGCGGCGTCGACGTCGGCTTCCGACAGCGCGCCGCGGCGGGTGAGGCGGTCGAGAATGCCGCCAAGTTTTTCCGACAGATTGTCGAACATCCAAAATCCTCGTGCTCTCGCGGGTTTCGAGCCTGACAAAACGCGACGACGCCCGAGGGCGCATTGCGCTGTCGGGCGGTGGCCTCCGGCCTCATGGGACCGGTCGGCGGGGCGAATTCGTCAGTCTCTATCGAGAACGGCGGGAAACTAGGGACCGGGGGCGGTCAAGTCAAGGCGAGTCTGGCCGCGGCGCGGCCGCCGGGCCCGGAGGCGTTTTTCGCTATGTCTCTGATGAATATACGAAAAATCAGGGCGCCAGCTCGAAGGTCACCGAGATGGCGGCGCGCAGCAGCTGCTCGCCCGGCGCCACCGGCACGGCGGAAGCCCGCATCGCCTGCACGACCGGCCGCGGCGGGCTCGACCCTTCCTCGGAAATCGAACTTACCGGGCCGAGCTTGACCCCGGCGGCCTTGGCATAGAGTTCGGCCTTGCGGCGCGCATCGGCGACGGCGTCGTCGCGCGCCTGGTCGAGCAGCTTCGACTGCTCCGACACGACGAATTCGATGCCGGACATCTCGTTGGCGCCGGCGGCGATGGCGCGATCGAGAATGCCGGGGAATTTCTCGATCTCGCGGATGCGGATGCTCACCTGATTGGTGACCTGAAAGCCCAGCAGCCGCGCCGGTCCGGCCTTGCCCTGTTCGTATTGCGGCTGCAGCGACAGGCGCGAAGTCTGCACATCGCGGTCGGCGACGCCGGATTCCTTGATGGCCGCCAGCACACTGGTCATCTGTCGGGCATTGGCTTCGCTCGCCTCGCGCGCGTTCTTGCCCTGGCTGGTGACGCCAAGGCGGATATTGGCGTTGTCGGGCGCGACCGAAGTGGTGGCTTCGCCGGTGACGGTGATCGAGCGCTCGGCGGCGCGGGCGGCCGCGGGCACCATCGGCGCCGCCAGCAGGCCGACGGCAATCATCATGGAGAGGGAACGGCGGGACAGCGGTTTCATCATTTATTTCACCGGCACATAGACGTTGATGACGAGGGCGTTCGGATCGCTCTTGGCCGGATCCGATGCGTATTCCTCGATGAACAGATCCTGCGCTTCGAGGTTGCGGTCATCGAGATAGTTGGTGATCGCTTCATAGGTCGTATCCATCGAATCGTAGGAGCCGCGATGGACGAATTTCAGCGCCTTGCCGGAGGGCGCCTTGCCCGAGGCGATATCGCCCTTCGGCGGATTGGCCATCGGCTGCGCGATGATGACGCTGGCCTGGAAAGAGAAGCCGGTGTCGTCGGTCTCGGTATAGACCGTGAGATAAGGACCAGACGGCTTGATGTTCTGCTTGGCGAGATAGTCGTTCAGCGACTTGAAGGAGTCGATGAGGGTATCGAAGGCCGTGTCCCAATTGGTATGGCCCTTGATGTAGACGACGGTGCGGTCGGGAAGCTGCACTTCCTCGCCGAAGGCGTCGCCCGGCTGCGCGGGCATCGGCGCGTGCGGCTTGATGTCCGGCATCGGCGCCGCCGGAGTGGGGCCTTGTCCGGACCCCTGTCCCGGTTTCGGGGCATCGGGAGCGCCTTGCGCCAGCGCCGGCTGCCCCAGCGCCAGCCAGGCCGCCGCGACCGCGATCAGGCCGGTATGGCAGGCAAAGCGCAGGCTCCGCGCTCCGGACATTGTGCGCTCTCCGTCCAAGTCGACGATTCGTTTTGGCAAATGCAATCCTATCACGGCCCCTAGCCAATGGGGCGATCTTTGGCCATATAAACCGGGCGAAAGCCGGGCAGGGCCCCGGTTTTCCAGAACCGCCGGCGGACCATGGGCACGCTTTCCAACAAGGCCTTCGTGAAGATGAACGGCATCGGCAACGAGATCGTCGTTGTCGATCTGCGCGCCGACACGCCGCGCGCCGCGCCGATCGCCGCCGATGAGGCGCGGGCGGCGGCGTCTCCCGCGGGCGCCCCCTATGACCAGTTGATGGCGCTTTATCCGCCGCGCACGCCGGGCACCGACGCCTTCATCCGCATCTACAACAATGACGGCTCCGAAGCCGGCGCCTGCGGCAACGGCATGCGCTGCGTCGCCACGCTCGTGTCGGATGCCAACGGCAAGTCGAAGCTCGTGTTCGAGACCGGCGCCGGCATTCTCAATGCCTGGAAGAACGATAACGGCCAGTTCACCATCGACATGGGCAAGCCGCGTTTTGCCTGGAACGAGATTCCGCTGGCCGAGGAATTCCGCGACACGCGGACGATCGAATTGCAAGCCGGGCCGATCGACGCGCCGATCCTACATTCGCCGTCGGTCGTCAATATGGGCAATCCGCACGCGATCTTCTGGGTCGAAGATCCCTATGCCTACGACCTCGAGAAGTTCGGGCCGCTGCTCGAGAACCATCCGATCTTTCCCGACCGCGCCAACATCACGTTGGCGCATATCGTCGATCGCGAGCACATCGTCATGCGCACCTGGGAGCGCGGCGCGGGATTGACGCGCGCCTGCGGCTCGGCGGCCTGCGCCACCGCTGTGGCGGCGGCGCGGCTCAAGCGCACCGAGCGCAAGGTGCACATGACATTACCCGGCGGCGAGCTCGTCATCGAGTGGCGCGCCAGCGACGATCACGTGCTGATGACCGGACCTGTGGCGTTCGAGTTCAACGGCACGTTCGATCCGAAGCTGTTCGAGAAGGCGTCGTGACAACGCACGTTTCTTCACCTCTCCCATGGGGAGAGGTCGCCCGCCGCAGGCGGGCGGGTGAGGGGATTGGATCTATCGATAGACACTTGCCCCCTCACCCCAACCCTCTCCCCCAAGGGGAGAGGGGGATCGTCAGAGTGCTGCGAAGCGCCGCATTTCATGGTGTGGAGTTGGCGCGATGAGCATCTCCGTCCTTACTTTCGGTTGCCGGCTGAACATCGCCGAATCCGAGGTGATCAAGCGCGAGGCCGAGGCCGGCGGTGTCACCGATGCGGTGGTGTTCAACACCTGCGCGGTGACGGCGGAGGCCGTGAAGCAGGCGCGGCAGAGCATTCGCCGCGTCAGGCGCGAGCAGCCCGACACCAGGATCATCGTCACCGGCTGCGCGGCGCAGGCCGACAGCGCGCCATTCGCGGCGATGCCGGAAGTGAACCGCGTGCTCGGCAATGACGAAAAGCTCAGCGCAGCCGCGTGGCGCGGCGATGCGCGTGTCGCCGTCGGCGATATCATGGCATCAACGGGCATCAGGGCGCATGGCATCGATGCCATCGACGGTCATACCCGCGCTTTCGTGCAGGTGCAGAACGGTTGCGACCATCGCTGCACCTTCTGCATCATCCCGTTCGGCCGCGGCAATTCGCGCTCGCTGCCGGCTGAGGACGTGATCGCGCAGGCGCGGCGGCTCGTCGCCAATGGCTATCGCGAGATCGTGCTGACCGGCGTCGACATCACCAGCTATCGCGACGGCGAGTTGAAGCTCGGCGCGCTGGTGAAGCGGCTGCTGCGCGGGGTGCCGGAGATCGCCCGGCTGCGCCTGTCATCGATCGATTCGGTCGAGGCCGATGTTGACCTGCTCGACGCGCTGGCCAAAGAGCCGCGGCTGATGCCGCATCTGCATCTGTCGTTGCAGGCCGGCGACGACATGATCCTCAAGCGCATGAAGCGCCGCCATTCGCGCGCCGACGCCATCGCTTTTTGCGACGAGGTCCGCCGTTTGCGGCCCGATGTGGTGTTCGGCGCCGATATCATCGCCGGCTTTCCGACCGAGACGGACGACATGTTCGCGCGGTCGCTCGATCTGGTCGATGACTGCGGGCTGACGCAGCTTCATGTGTTTCCGTTTTCGCCGCGGCCCGGCACGCCGGCGGCGCGCATGCCGCAGCTCGACCGCGCGCTCATCAAGGGGCGCGCCCAGCGCCTGCGCGAGCGCGGCGAAGCGGCGTTGCGCGCGCATCTCGACGCCCAGGTTGGCGCCACGCATCGGGTGCTCACCGAGCGCGGCGGCATTGCGCGCACCGAGCAGTTCACTGCGGTGCGGCTCAATGCGTCGCTGGCGCCGGGGCTGTTTCTCGATCTCACGGTCGCCGGCCACGATGGCCGGCAGTTGCTGGCGGCATGAGTATGACACGTATTGCGCTCGCAGCATTGATGGGCCTCGTCGCGGCGTCTGCGATGGCGCAGGACGCGCCGCCTTATGTCGGGCAGTGGGCGGTCGAAGGGCCGGATGCCTGCCGCGACGGCGGCAATGACGATCTGAAAGCCAGCTTCTCGACGACAGCGATCGAGTATTACGCCAGCACCTGCCGCGTCGTGTCGTCACGCCGCCTGTCGAAGTCGGGCAACGATGCGCACCGGCTGAAGCTCGCCTGCGAAGGCGAGGGTGTGAAGGTCAGCCGCGACGTCACTTTGATCGTGCTCGAAAAGACCGGGCAACGGCCGGACCTGATGCTGCAGATCGATGCGGCGACCTGGGCCACACTCACGTATCAGCGCTGCGGCCAATGATCGGGTGGAGACGGAAATGAGCGACGCGAGCCATCGGGTGACGAGTATCGAGCAGCTCGAAGCCATCTACGGTGTGCCCCAGGGCGCCTCGGTCGCCAAGGAAATCGACCATATCGCCCCGGCCTACCGCCGGCTCATCGAAGCTGCGCCTTTCGTTGCCATCGCCACCGGAGACGAGCATGGCTACGATTGCTCGCCCAAGGGCGATGCGCCGGGCTTCGTGCGCATTCTCGACGACAGGACGCTCGCGATCCCGGACCGGCCGGGCAACAACCGCATCGACGGCTTCCGCAACATCATCCGTAACCCTTACATCGCGTTGCTGTTCCTCATCCCCGGCGTCGGCGAAACCTTGCGCGTCAACGGCCGCGCGTCGATTTCCATCGCGCCGGCGCTGCTGCAGAGCTTCGCCGTGGACGGCAAGCTGCCGCGCAGCGTGACGATCGTGAATGTCGAGACTGTTTTCTTCCACTGCTCGCGCGCAATCGTGCGATCGAAGCTGTGGGACGAGGCGAGCAAGGTGGATCGCCGGTCTTTGCCGTCCACCGGCAGCATGATCGCGGAAGTGAGCGACGGCAAACTTGGCGGCGAAGCCTACGACCGCGACCTGCCCGCGCGTATCAAGACGTCGCTTTACTGATCGGCGCCGGCGTCCGGCGTGGCAGGCATTACATCGCCGGCGGGGTCCCAGCCGCATTTTGTCAGCAACGCGCGCATATGCTCGGGAACCGGCGCCTCGACCGTGACCGCCGGCTTGTTCTTGGAAATCGGCACGGTGATCGCGCGCGAATGCAGATGCAGCGGCGGGCCGCTCACGCGATCGGCGCTTCCGTAAATCGGGTCGCCGACAATGGGAAAGCCCATCTCGGCGCAATGCACGCGCAGTTGATGCGTGCGCCCGGTGAGCGGCTCCAGCGCGAGCCAAGTGAGCCCGTCGGCGCGCCCCATCACCTTCCACGTCGATGACGCCGGCTTGCCGGCGGGATCGGGCTTCATCCACCAGCCGCGGCCCTTGTCGATTTCGGACAGCGCCATGTCGATCAGGCCTTCGTCCTCGGCCGGGCCGCCTTCGACCACGGCCCAGTAGGTCTTGCCGACCTTGCCCTGCTTGAACAGCTTGCCGAGCAGCGCCAGCGCCTTGCGGTGCCGCCCCAGCACCAGGCAGCCGGAGGTGTCCTTGTCGAGGCGGTGCGCCAGCGCCGGATCGCGCGGCAGGCCGAAGCGCAGCGCGCCGAAATAATCCTCAAAACTGTGGCCGCCTTTCGGCCCGCGATGCACCGACAGGCCGGCCGGCTTGTCGACAACCAGCATCATGCCGTCGCGGTACAGCAGGCGGGCGAGCATCTCGTCAGGGGACATAATTTCTTACCAATGGCCGCCGAAACGGGTATCAGGGGCGCGGCTCCCTGGGAACTAGCAATGAACGAGACGAGCGAAAAGCAGAGCTGGTGGAAGCGCCTGAGCGGCGGGCTCAAGCGCACCTCGGCGTCGCTGGGAACCGCGATCACCGATCTCGTTACCAAGCGCAAGCTGGACGCCGCGACGCTCGACGATCTCGAGAACGAACTGATCCGCTCCGATCTCGGCGTCGGCTTCGCCAGCCGTATTACCGAAGCGCTGGGCGGGGGGCGCTACGAGAAGGGCATCGCGCCGGACGAACTGCGCGCGCTGCTCGCCGGCGAGATCGAGAAGGTGATGGCGCCGGTGGCGAAACCGCTCGAGGTCACCGCGACGCCCTTCGTCATCCTCGTCTCCGGCGTCAACGGCTCGGGCAAGACGACAACCATCGGCAAGATGTCGGCGCGGTTTCGCGCCCAGGGCAAGACGGTGATGCTGGTCGCCGCCGATACCTTCCGCGCCGCCGCCATCGACCAACTCAAGATCTGGGCCGAGCGGACCGGCGCGTCGGTCGTCGCGCGCACGCCGGGCGCCGATCCGGCCGGCCTCGCCTTCGACGCGGTGACGCAGGCCAAAGCCGACGGCACCGAGGTGGTGCTGATCGACACCGCCGGGCGTCTGCAGAACCGCGCCGAGCTGATGAACGAACTCGAGAAAGTCGTGCGGGTCATCCGCAAGGTCGAGCCGACCGCGCCGCATGCCGTGCTGCTGGTGCTCGATGCCACCGTCGGCCAGAACGCGCTCAGCCAGGTCGAGATCTTCGGCAAGACCGCGGGCGTCACCGGCCTCGTGATGACCAAGCTCGACGGCACCGCGCGCGGCGGCATCCTTGTGGCGATCGCCGAGAAGTTCAAGCTGCCGGTGCACTTCATCGGCGTCGGCGAAGGCGTCGATGATCTCAGCGAATTCACCGCGCGCGATTTCGCGCGGGCCGTGGTGGGAATTGAGGATTAGCGACACTGTCATTCCGGGCGCGACTGAAAGCCGCGAGCCCGGAATCCATAACCCCAGCGCTGCGGTGTATGGATTCCGGGCCCGGCTCCTTCGGAGCCGTCCCGGAATGACAACGATAGAAGCTATGGATAGTCATGACCGATAGAAAACAACTCAATCCCATGCTCAAGCTGGCGCTCGATATCGGGCCGCTGATCCTGTTCTTCTTCATGAACTCGCGGTTCGGCATCTATTACGCGACCGGCGGCTTCATGGTCGCGGTGCTGGCGGCGCTGATCGTGTCTTATGGGCTGACGCGGCACGTTGCCATGATGCCGGTTGTCACGGCCGTGGTGGTGCTGGTGTTCGGCGGGCTCACGCTGGTGCTGCACGACGACCTGTTCATCAAGCTCAAGCCGACCATCATCTATCTGCTGTTCGCCGGCGCGCTGCTGTTCGGCATCGTGTTCAACAAGCCACTGCTCAACATGGTTTTCGATTCGGTGTTCCACATCACCGACGAAGGCTGGCGCAAGCTGACCTGGCGCTGGATGCTCTTCTTCGTCTTCCTCGCCGTGCTCAACGAAGCGGTGTGGCGCACGCAGACGACGGACTTCTGGGTCAACTTCAAGCTGTTCGGCTTCGTGCCGCTGACGCTGCTGTTCGGCATCGCGCAGGTGCCGCTGCTGACGAAATACGCGGTCGAGAAGAAGGAAGATTAGTTGGCCGCCAGCGCCTTCTCGATCTGCGGCTTGAGCACGGCGTCGAGATTCTGCGGCGTGATCGGGCCGACCAGCTTGTAGGCGATGCGGCCGTCGCGGCCGACCAGGAACGTCTCCGGCACGCCATAGACGCCCCAGTCGATCGAGGCGCGGCCCTTCTCGTCGACGCCGACGGCGCTGAACGGATTGCCGTAGCGGTTGAGGAAGCGCCGCGCATTGTCGGCGACGTCCTTGTAATTGATGCCGACGATGTTGAAGCGCTTGTCCTTGGCGAGGGCATCGAGCAGCGGCGCCTCGTCGTGACAGGGCACGCACCACGACGCCCAGACATTGACCAGAGTCACTTGGCCCTTGAGCATGTCGTCCTTGAGGCCGGGCACCGGCTTGCCGTTGATGGCCAGCGCCTTGAGCGGCGGCAAATCGGTAGGCGGCACCTGTTTGCCGATCAGCGCCGAGGGCAGCTTCGACGGGTCGCCGGCGATGAGGCCGAAATAGAACAGGGCCGCGATCATCGCGAAGATGATCAGCGGCAGCGCCAGCACCAGGCTGCGGCGCCGTGGCGACGGAGCGTTTTCTGTGGCGCTCATACTCTGTCCTCGCGCTGCGAGCGGCGCTTGATGCCGCGGCTTTCCAGATCGCTCAGGATGCGCCGCTGCACGGCGTAGTCGCGCACAATCCAGATCAGCAGCCCGGCGACGACGAGCGCCGTCGCGATGTACGCAACCACGATGAAGCTCGCATGCGGACCGAGGCTCATGCGCAAATCCACTTAAGCATTTGCCGCCTGCATCATGCGCATGGAGCGGACGCGCCGCCGCAGGATCTCGTTGCGCATCGCCGCGATATGCAGCGTGAAGAACAGCAATGTGAAAGCCAGCGCCATCACGAGGAGCGGCACAAGAATCGTCGGGTCGATGGCCGGGCCGTCCATGCGCACGACCGAAGCCGGCTGGTGCAAAGTGTTCCACCAGTCGACCGAAAACTTGATGATCGGAATGTTGACGGCGCCGACCAGCGCGAGAATGGCGGCGGCGCGCGCGGCGCGGTTCGGATCGTCGGCGGTCCAGTATAAAGCCAGCATGCCGAGATAGAGCAGGAACAGCACCAGCACCGAGGTCAGCCGCGCATCCCAAACCCAATAGGTGCCCCACATCGGCCGGCCCCACAGCGAGCCGGTGACGAGGCAGATGAAGGTGAAGGCCGCGCCGATCGGCGCCGCAGCCTTGACCGCGACATCGGCGAGGGGATGCCGCCACACCAGCGTGCCCAGCGCCGCGACTGTCATCAGGCCCCAGCCCATCATGGCGAGCCACGCCGACGGCACATGCAGAAACATGATCTTCACCGTCGCGCCCTGCTGATAGTCGTCCGGCGCATAGGCGACGCGGTAGAGCCCGTAGGCGAAGACGATTGCGGTCACGGCCGCGAGCCACGGCAGCACGCGGCTCGCGAGCGCGAGGAAACGGGTCGGGTTGGCGAGATCGATCAGGGCCATATCTGAACTCTAGGATTGGCGGATATCTAGCCAGAGCGCGTCGTGGCGGCAATGACGTGGGTCAAGGCTGCGGTCATGTCTTCGTTACTCACTCCTGCCCTTGCCGCAACGCCGCCGCCGCGGCAAAAGGACCGAGCACGAAGCTGGCCAGAGACAGCGCGCAAAGGATGGTGAAAGGCGGACCGAAGGGTGCGGGCCCGACAATGGCCGCGTTCGCGGCGGCGACGCCGAAGATCAGCACCGGCACGGTCAGCGGCAGCACCAGAATCGCCATCAAGAGGCCGCCGCGTCGCAATGTCACGGACAGAGCCGCGCCGATCAGCCCGATGAAGGTCAGCGACGGCGTGCCGGCGAGCAGGGTCAGCGCGACATAGCCCATCGCCGACAGTTCGATGTTGAGCATTAGGCCGAGCACAGGCGTAATGATTACGAGGGGCAGCGCGGTGGTCAGCCAGTGCGCGATGGCCTTGGCTGCGACGGTCAGCTCCAGCGGCAGACTGCTCATGGTCAGAAGATCGAGCGAGCCGTCGTCGTGGTCGCTGGCGAACAGCCGGTCGAGCGCGAGCAGGGTCGAGAGCAGCGCGCCGATCCACAGCATCGCCGGGCCGATCCGCGCGAGAAGGTTGAGATCGGGCCCGATGGCGAAGGGGATCATCGAGACGACGACGAAATAGAACAGCGCGCCCATCAGCGCGCCGCCGCCGACACGCACGGACAGCCGCATGTCGCGGAGGATGAGGGACGTAAAGGCGGTCATGCGCGACATTCCATTGAACCGGTCATCCCGGCGAAAGCGGGGATCCAGCCCTTTGTTGCGCTGACGCCTGCCCAAGGAAGCGCTGGATTCCCGCTTTCGCGGGAATGACCAGAGATTGGATTTACGGTTCTCATCCTGCCGCCCCCATGCGCAATTCTCGCGGGGCATCGAGGCCGATCGGGCCGTGGGTCGCCGCAACAATGAAGCCCCCGCCGGCAAGATGCTCGCACATGAACGAGGTGAGGCGGGCTTGCGACGGCGCATCGAGGGCGGAGGTGGGTTCGTCGAGCAGCCAGACCGGCCGTTTGACGGCCAGCAGCCGGGCGATCGACAGCCGCCGTTTCTGTCCGGCCGACAGGTATGCGGCCGGCAGGTCCGCCAGTGTGTCCAATTCGACGGCTTCGAGGGCGGTATCGATCGCCGGATCGCCGGACGCGCCGAGAAAGTCGGCCCAGAACGTCAGGTTTTCCCGCACCGTCAGCGACGGCTTGGCGGCATCGAGATGGCCGAGGTAATGCGCCTGTTCTGGCAGGCTGGCCTCGTCGGCCGCGCCGGCGAGACCGGTCAGCGTCACCTGCCCTTGCGCCGCGCGCAAAAGTCCGGCGATCACCCGCAGCAGCGTCGATTTACCGGCGCCGTTGCGTCCGGTCACGACCATGGCTTCGCCAGCTGATACCGTGAAATTCACGCCGGCAAAAACCTGCCGGCCGCCGCGCTCGCAGGCCAGGCTGTCGCAGATAAGCTGCATCCGGTCGGTCTTCATCGAGCCTGCCTTCGCGCGCGCGTGCGGTCGCTTATGACGATCCGGAACAACTGCCTGAGCAAAATCGCCGCCTTCATACTCTGGAATGATCCCAGTGATGATGGCATTGCGCAAAAAAAGCCCTTATAAGCCAGCGAACAACGGCGCCCTGCCAGCGCATCATGGGGCTGGCCAGCCAACGTCATTGGATTTGTTATTAAAACCAATGACTTAGCGAGGCGGGCGTCCCGAACGGAATGATCGTCCCCCGCCGGGAATGGAAACACAATCATGACCTCTCTCGACAGCTTCAAATGCGCCAAGACTCTCAAGGTCGGCGCCAAGACCTATGCCTATTACAGCCTCCCGCTGGCGGAGAAGAACGGCCTGAAAGGCATCTCGCGCTTGCCTTTCTCGATGAAGGTGCTGCTCGAGAATCTGCTGCGCAACGAGGACGGCACCACGGTCACCAAGGAAGATATCAAGGCCGTCGCCGCGTGGATGAAGACCAAGACGTCCACCCATGAATTCGCCTTCCGCCCGGCGCGCGTGCTGATGCAGGATTTCACCGGCGTGCCGGCGGTGGTCGATCTCGCCGCGATGCGCGACGCCATGGAGACGCTCGGCGGCGATCCGAAGAAGATCAACCCGCTGATCCCGGTCGATCTGGTCATCGACCACTCGGTCAACGTCAACTTCTTCGGCGACAGCAAGGCGTTCAAGAAGAACGTCGATGAAGAGTACCGCCAGAACCAGGAGCGCTACACCTTCCTCAAGTGGGCGCAGCGCTCGTTCGACAATTTCCGTGTCGTGCCGCCCGGCACCGGCATCTGCCATCAGGTCAATCTCGAATATCTCTCGCGCGTCGTCTGGACCAAGAAGGACAAGGTCACGATCGGCAAGAAGACCGCCGACATGACCGTCGCCTATCCTGACACGCTGGTCGGCACCGACTCGCACACCACGATGGTCAACGGCGTCGCCGTGCTCGGCTGGGGCGTCGGCGGCATCGAGGCGGAAGCCGCGATGCTCGGCCAGCCTCTGTCGATGACGCTGCCGGAAGTGATCGGCTTCAAGCTGGTCGGCAAGCTCAAGGAAGGCCTCACCGCCACCGACCTCGTGCTCACCGTGACGCAGATGCTGCGCAAGCGCGGCGTCGTCGGCAAGTTCGTCGAGTTCTTCGGCCCGGGCCTGCAGCACCTGCCGGTCGCCGACCGCGCGACGCTTGCCAACATGGCGCCGGAATACGGCGCGACCTGCGGCTACTCGCCGGTCGATGACGATGCCATCGCCTTCCTCAAGGACACCGGCCGTCCGGCCGAGGTGGTCAAGCTCGCCGCCGCTTATGCCAAGGCGCAGGGCATGTACCGCACCGCCCGCACGCCCGATCCGGTGTTCACCGATGTCCTCACGCTCGACCTCGCCGACGTGCAGCCGTCGCTGTCCGGCCCGAAGCGTCCGCAGGACCGCATCGCGCTGCCCGACGTGGTCGCCGGCTTCACCACGGCGATGGACAAGGAATACAACAAGGCCGCCGAGATGAAGAAGCGCGCGCCGGTCGAAGGCCGCAAGCACGATCTCGGCCATGGCGACGTGGTCATCGCCGCCATCACCTCCTGCACCAACACCTCGAACCCGAGCGTCATGATCGGCGCCGGCCTGCTTGCCCGCAAGGCGGCGGCTTTGGGCCTCAAGGCCAAGCCGTGGGTGAAGACGTCGCTCGCCCCTGGCTCGCAGGTCGTCGCCGAGTATCTCGCGAAATCGGGCCTGCAGAAGGATCTCGACAAGGTCGGCTTCAACCTCGTCGGCTTCGGCTGCACCACTTGCATCGGCAACTCCGGCCCGCTGCCGGAGGAAATCTCCGAGTCGATCAACAAGAACGATCTGGTCTCGGCCGCGGTGCTGTCGGGCAATCGTAACTTCGAAGGTCGCGTCAATCCGGACGTGCGCGCCAACTATCTGGCGTCGCCGCCGCTGGTCGTCGCCTATGCGCTGGCCGGCTCGATGTATGTCAATCTCACCAAGGATCCGATCGGCACCGACAAGAAGGGCAAGCCGGTCTATCTCAAGGACATCTGGCCGACCAACAAGGAGATCGCCAAGTTCGTCGCCAAGTATGTGACGAAGAAGATCTTCGCCGCGAAGTATGCCGACGTGTTCAAGGGCGACGCCAACTGGCGCAAGATCGCGGTCAAGGGCGGCCTCACTTATACGTGGGACGATCGCTCGACCTATGTGCAGAACCCGCCGTACTTCGAAGGCATGCAGCGCAAGGAAGTGCCGATCGAGGATATCGAAGGCGCTCGCGTGCTCGGCCTGTTCCTCGACTCGATCACGACCGACCACATCTCGCCGGCCGGTTCGATCAAGGAGTCGAGCCCGGCGGGCACCTATCTGCGCGATCATCAGGTGCGCCCGATCGACTTCAACCAGTACGGCACGCGCCGCGGCAACCACCAGGTGATGATGCGCGGCACCTTCGGCAACATCCGCATCAAGAACCAGATGGTGCCGGGCGTCGAAGGCGGCGTCACCATCCACTATCCGTCGAAAGAGAAGATGACGATCTACGACGCGGCCATGCGCTACAAGGCCGAGAAGGTGCCGCTCGTCGTTTTCGCCGGCAAGGAATACGGCACCGGCTCGTCGCGCGACTGGGCGGCCAAGGGCTCGGTGCTGCTCGGCATCCGCGCCGTGATCACGCAATCCTTCGAGCGCATCCATCGCTCGAACCTGGTCGGCATGGGTGTCATGCCGCTCAACTTCGAGGAAGGCACGTCGTGGCAGTCGCTCGGCCTCAAGGGCGACGAGAAGGTCACGATCCACGGCCTCGAAGGCGATCTCAAGCCGCGCCAGAGGCTGACCGCCGAGATCACGATGGGCGACGGCACCGTCAAGAAGGTACCCCTGATCTGCCGCATCGATACGCTCGACGAACTGGAATACTTCCGTTCGGGCGGCATCCTGCAATACGTGCTGCGTCAGCTCGCCGCCTGACGCAAAGCCGGTTCCGGCCTACAGTCGCACCCGCCCTCACTGCGAAGTGAGTGGCGGGTGAATTGCTTCTGCCCCTATATGATGGCCACGCGCTGACCGGGGACTCCCGCCGACATGAAATTGAGCCGCCTGACCTTTGCCGCTGCCTTTGCGGCGCTGTCTTTCGTGCCCCCTGCCGCGGGCGGGGAGCCGAAGGCCGTGGTCGAGTTGTTCACCAGCCAGGGCTGCTCGTCGTGCCCGCCGGCAGACCGGCTGCTTGGCAACCTGGCCCACGATCCGGCCGTCATCGCGCTGAGCCTGCCGGTCGATTACTGGGATTACCTCGGCTGGCAGGACACCCTGGCGCTCAAGGGCCATGGCAAGCGCCAGCGCGCCTATTCGGCCGCGCGCGGCGATGGCGCGGTTTACACGCCGCAAGCCGTCATCAACGGCGTCACCCATGCGCTCGGCAGCGACAAGAACGCGATCGAGGAAGCCATCGCCAAATCGCGCACCGGCAAGCAGGCGCTGACGCTGGCCGTCAAGGCGACCATTGAGGACGGCAAGCTCATCGTGAATGTGCCGGGCGTCGAAGGCGAACCGGTCATCGCCGAAGTGTGGCTGTGCCCCGTGAGCGACAAGATCGAAGTTACGATTCAGCGCGGCGAAAATCGCGGTCAGAACCTGAACTACTACAATGTCGTGCGGCGCTGGGTGAAACTCGGCACCTGGAGCGGCAAGGCCGAGACGTTCATGCTGCCGCTCGGCGACATTCCGAATGCGAATTTCACATTGTCGGATATCAGCCATTTTGTCGTGCTGGTGCAGAACAACGTCAACGGCAAGCCGGGCCTCATGGTCGGCGCGGCCAGCGTGGCGATGAAGTAAGGCGTTCTGAAAAGGTTATGCCTCGCTTGGGCGCGTCCTTATGGGGCGCGTTTTTTCATTTGTGCGAGGCGCGCGAGGCATGGGCCGCAAAAAAATAGGGCCGGCGGTTGAGCCGGCCCTGAGGCATAGGGGATTGAATCGAACGCTACTCAACTCTGAACCTGATCGGCCCGGTCCGAAGACCCCCGGGGGGCTGGGGGGCTGAGGAATCCGGAGATCAAACCGGACCGGGCCTTGAGGCAACGGTGCCGTTATCCCAAGGCCTCGTGTCCGGCAATTGACGGAAATTGGGCGTTATTGTGAGGGCCGCTGACGAGTTCGTGAAGGCGCGCGCGGCCCCAAAAAGGGGGCGTCATCGGCTCGTTTTGCAGCCCGCGACGCGAGGGAACTTTGCCAGGCGCCGCCCTTGGCGCGAACCTGCCATTTGAATCAGGGGCTTGCGGCGCAGTGCCGGCGGCGCGATCATCGGCGGGTCAGGTTCTTGAAGGAGGCCGCATGACGATCGGATCCGGCGACAGCGAGCCAGGTCAGATTCCCGGGGGCGCCCGCGCCGCCCCCAACCTGCTCGGGCAGGTCACCTTCAATCGCCGCGAACTGAACCGCATTCTCGACCTCTATGGCCGCATGGTCGCGGCCGGCGAGTGGCGCGATTACGCCATCGACTTTCTCAAGGACCGCGCAGTGTTCTCGGTCTTCAGGCGTTCGTCCGAAGTGCCGCTGTACCGCATCGAGAAGGACCCGAAGCTGGCGCAACGCCAGGGCGCCTACAGCGTCATCTCGGCGACCGGGCTGATACTGCGCCGCGGCCACGAACTCGACCGCGTCCTGCGCGTCATCGACAAGCCGCAGCTCGCGCTGGCGAATTGATCTCTTTGCCCCGGACGCGGTGCGGCACGAGCGTAGCGAAGTGCTGCGCCGCAGAGCCGGGGCCTTCACACATTCGGAGCTCTGGGCGGTCCCGGTTCTGCGGTGCACCGCCAAAGCGGCGCTGCACCGCGCCCGGGACAGGTGGTTCACGCCGGCGCGCTGTCGCCCTTGCCGAGCGGCAACTGCATCTGCACCGTGTCGAGCCAGCGGCCGAACTTGTAGCCGACCGATTTGAACACGCCGGCCGGCCGGAAGCCGCAGGCCGTGTGCAGGGCGATCGAGCCCGCCTGGTTCGAGTCGCCGATCACCGCCAGCATCTGGCGGAAGCCCGCCTCGGTGGAGAGCTTGATGAGTTCGGCCATCAGCGCCTTGCCGATGCCGCGCTTCTGCATGTCCGGCGCGATGTAGATCGAATCCTCGACCGTGAAGCGATAGGCCGGCCGTTCGCGAAACGGCCCGGCATAGGCGTAGCCGGCAACCTGGCCGTCGATTTCGGCGACGATGTAGGGGAATTTGCCGACGCGCAGCTTGTCGTAGCGCCGCATCATCTCCGCTTCGTCCGGCGGCTCGAGTTCGAAGGTCGCGGTGCCGGTGCGCACGGCATGGGCATAGATGACGGCGATGGCCGGGATATCGGCGGGCGTGGTCGGACGGATGTTCATGGCAACACCACAAAAGAAAACGCCCCGGCTTTAGGCCGGGGCGTTCATTCTGGCAACTGTCTCTATCCGTTCGTTAGCGCCGGTCACCCAGGAAGCGCAGCATGAACAGGAACAGGTTGATGAAGTCGAGGTAGAGCGTCAGCGCGCCCATCACCGCCTTGCGGCCGGCGGCGGTGCTGTCGTCGTTGACGTCGTACATCTCCTTGATCTTCTGGGTATCCCAGGCGGTCAGGCCGGCGAAGATCAGCACGCCGACGATCGAGATCACGAAGCCCAGGCCCGAAGAGCCGAGGAAGATGTTGACGATCGACGCCAGGATCAGGCCGAACAGACCCATGATCAGGAACGAGCCGATCGGCGACAGGTCACGCTGCGTCGTGTAGCCGTACAGGCTCAGCGCGCCGAACGATGCCGCGGAGATGAAGAAGGTGCGGGCGATCGACGAGCCGGTGTAGACCACCAGGATCGACATTAGCGCCAGGCCGAGCAGGCCGGCGTAGAGCATGAACAGGCCGAAGGCGGTCGAGGGCTGCAGCGTGTGAACGCGGAAGCTCAGGAAGAACACCAGGCCGAGTGTCGCCAGCATCAGCACGATCGGCGTGAAGCCGCCGAGGATCATCTGGCCGAACGCGGTCGCGCCGACGAGACCCGCCGGGGTGATGCGGATCGCATCGCCGCCCGCGAGCTGGAAGGCGAAAAAGGCGACGACGCCGGTCAGTGCGACGCCGGCGGCCATATAGTTGTAAACGCGGAGCATGTAGGCGCGCAGGCCTGCATCGATCTCCGCAGTGCGCGCGGCGGTGCCGAAGCCGCGGGCAGCTACGTTACGGTCGAAGTCCGACATCGAAATTTCCCTCTCCTCAGTGCCGGCGATTGTCAGGTGACGGTGCCGGCTCACGTCAGGCGCCGGACCGCTGTCGCGGCAGGCGCCTCATGTTGCGGAATGTAATGGTTGGTGAGGTTTTGCGCCAGATATGGCGGGGTCATGTTCGGCCTACCTTGCGGAATATTAACCTTCACTGCAACGGCCGTTTTGGCCGCAAAAACAAGGGCTATGCCGCCTCCGGAAGCCGGCGCGGCTGAATGTCGCTGCCCCGCCAAGACCTTAGGTCAGAGATTTCGCAGCACCGGGGCCGGCTTCTGGCCCAGCGCCGAGAAGGTGCCGGCAAGGCCCAGCACCACCGTCACCAGCACGGCCGCCAGCGTCGCCAGCAACGACGCGCCGGGCTGCCAGGAGAAGGGCAGGCGCATCAGCTCGGTGACGATCAGCCAGCTCGCCGCGGTGCCGCTGAGCACGCCGAACACCGCGGTGGCGGCGGCGATCAGGAGGTACTCGATGGTGTAGGCGCCGATCAGCCGCAGCCGGGTCGCCCCTAACGTCTTGAGGATGACGGCGTCGTAGACCCGGTGGCGGTGGCCGGCGGCCAGCGCGCCGCCCAGCACCAGCGCCGCGACCAGCAGCGTCAGCCCGGAGGCGCCGCGGATCGCCAGCACCAGATTGCCGATCAGCGAGCCGATGGCGTCGAGAGCGTCCTTGACGCGCACGGTGGTGATCATCGGAAAGTCCTGCGCCAGCGCGCGGATGATCTTGTTCTCCTCCTCGGCGGTCGTCTTGCTCTCCGGGTAGGTGAGGGTCGCCAGCCGTGTATGCGGCGCGCCGTCGAACACATGCGGCGAGAACACCAGCACGAAATTGATGCTCAGGCTCTGCCAGTCAACCGTGCGCAGATTGGCGATCTTCGCCGTGATATTGCGGCCGAGCACATTGACGGTGACGGTGTCGCCAACCTTGAGGCCGAGGCCGTCGGCGATCTTCTTCTCGAACGACACCAAAGGTTCGCCGCGATAGTCGGGGTCCCACCATTGCCCGTCGGTCAGGCGCGAGCCGTTCGGCACCGTCGCCGAATAGGTGATGCCGCGGTCGCTCTGCAGCACCCAGGCGGCTTCCTCGGACGGCTTGAGATCCTGCGCATCGACGCTGTTGGCCGAGACGATGCGGCCGCGCAGCATCGGCACCTCGTCGAGCGCGGCGCCCGGCGCCTGTTTGGCGACGAAGGCATCGAATTCAGGCGCGCGGTCCGACGGGATGTCGAGGAAATAGAAGGCCGGGGCTCGTGCCGGCAATTCCCGGGCGAACTGGCTGCGCAAATTGCCGTCGATCTCGATCACGGTGACGAGGAGCGCGATGCCGAGGCCGAGAGACAATACGATGGTCGGCGTCAGCGCGCCGGGACGATGGATGTTCGCAATCGCCATGCGCAGGCTGGTCGATTTCGGGCGCGGCACGCGGCGCGCGATGGCCATCACCAGCAGGCCGACAAGCTGCAGCAGCACGAACACGGCGGCGGCGACGCCGACATAGATCAGCGCCACGCGGCGGTCGTAGGCGAGCAGCACGGCCAGCGTGCCGAGCGCCGCAATGGCCAGCGCGGTGAGCGCCATATAGCTGCGGCGCGGCCAGGACGGCTGCGCGGCGACGACGTCGCGGAACAGCGCGCCGACCGGCACGTCATGGGCGCGGCCGAGCGGCCACATCGCGAAGGCGAGCGCGGTGAGCAGGCCATAGACCAGCGACAGGAAGAGTTCGGGCACCTGAATGGCCGGTACGATCGGCAGCGGAATGATGGAGCCGAACAGGCCGACGACGATGAACGGCAGGGCCGCGCCGAGTGCCGCGCCGATGGCGCCGCCGATCAGCGACAGCAGAATTACTTGAGTCAGATAGATCGCGAAGACGCGGCGGCCGCTGGCGCCCAGCGCCTTCAGCGTGGCGATGGTGGCGCGCTTGCGGTCGAGATGGCTCTTCACCGCATTGCCGACGCCGACGCCGCCGACGAGCAGCGCGGTGAGGCCGACGATGGTGAGGAATTGCGTGAAGCGGTTGACGTTGCGCTCGAGCTGCGGTGAGGCATTGGTGCGGTCGCGGATTTCCCAGCCGGCATTGGGCTGTTTGACGCGGGCATCGTCGGTGACGGCCTTGACCTCGGCTTCGTGGCCGGCGCCGGGCAGCTTCACCTGATACTTCCAGCGCACCAGGCTGCCGGGCTGCAACAGGCCGGTGGCGCGCAGCGCTTCCTCGCTGACCATCAGGCGCGGGCCGAAGCCGATGCCGACCGAGAGTTTATCGGGTTCGTTGGTGAGCGCGGCGCGAATGACGAACTCGATATTGCCGACGGTGATGCGCGCGCCGGGCTCGATGGCGAGCCGCGCCAGCAAGGTCTGGTCGGCGACCGCGCCATAGGCGCCGTCGCGCTGCGCCAGCGCCTCGTCGAGCGGCATGTCGGGCGTGAGCGTAACCTTGCCGAACAGCGGATAGGCTTTGTCGACGGCTTTCAGCTCGACCAAAGTGGCGTCGCCGCTGGCGATGCGCGACATGGCGCGCAGGCTGGCGGTGGTCGAGACTTCGCCATGGCTCTGCAGGAAGGCGACTTCGTCGGGTTTGGCTTCGCGTTGAATCAGGCTGAACGACAAATCGCCGCCGAGGATAACGCGGCCTTCGCGCGCCAGCCCGTCATTGAGGCTGGCGGCGAGCGAGCCGACGCCGGCGATCGACATGGCGCCGAGCGCGATGCAGGCGATGAACACGTAGAAGCCGGCCAGCCCGCCGCGCATTTCGCGCAGGGCGTAGCGAAGCGGGAGCCAGCGTGACGCGCCGCTCATTATTGACCGTCCACAATATGCCCCGAGCGCAGGCGCACGACGCGGCCGCATTTCTGCGCCAGCGCCGGATCGTGCGTGACGAGCACCAATGTGGCGCCGTGCTTCTCGTAGCCGGCGAACAGCAGTTCGACGATCTGCTTGCCGGTGTCCTCGTCGAGATTGCCGGTCGGCTCGTCGGCGACCAGGATCGACGGGTTGGGCGCCAGCGCGCGGGCGACCGCGACGCGTTGCTGTTCGCCGCCCGACATTTGCGCCGGATAGTGATGCAGGCGATGGCCGAGGCCAACGAGTTCAAGCTCGGCGCGGGCGCGGTCCTGCGCGTCGTCGATGCCGGCGAGTTCGAGCGGCACCGCGACATTTTCGAGCGCCGTCATGGTCGGGATGAGGTGGAAGGATTGGAAGACGATGCCTATGTTGCGGCCACGGAAGCGGGCCAGTTCGTCCTCGCTCAGTTCGCGCAGGTTCTCGCCGGCCACCGTCACGGTGCCGGTGTCGGCGCGTTCCAGCCCGGCCATCACCATGAGCAGGGTCGATTTGCCGGACCCGGACGGGCCGACGAGGCCAATTGCCTCGCCCCTGCCTATATTCAGGTCGATGTCCCGGAGGATATGAACACGGGCGGCGTCGCGGCCGAGCGAGAGATTGAGCCCCGATAGCGCAATGGCGGGCCCGGCAGGTGAAGGTGCTTTCATGAATCTCTTTCCGAAACGATCGCCGTCATATGGGGAAGTTCTTCGTCCAGTCCAGCGGGCTGCGGCGCTATTACTCATATTTGCCGGCATTTTGGGCTCGAATGCGGCTCTCGCGGCTGACAAAGCCGTGAAGATCGTCGTTCTCGGCGACTCCCTGACCGCCGGCTATGGGCTCAATGTCCAGGATGCCTTCCCGACCAAACTCGGGGTGGCGCTGAAGGCCAAGGGCCATGCCATCGAACTGATCAATGCCGGGGTGTCGGGCGACACCGCGACCGGCGGGCTCGACCGCTTCGACTGGTCGGTGCCGCCGGATGCCGACGCGCTGATCCTCGAACTCGGCGCCAATGACGCGTTGCGCGGCGTGGCCCCGGACGTGACCCGCGCCGCGCTCGACAGAATCCTGACCAAGGTCGCGGAGCGGAAGATTCCGGTGTTGCTGGCCGGCATGTTGTCGCCGCCCAATATGGGCGCCGATTACGCCGCGAAATTCAACGCGATCTTCCCCGATCTCGCGCAGAAGCATAATGCGTTGTTCTATCCGTTTTTCCTTGAAGGCGTCGCCGCCGACGACAAGCTGAACCAGCGCGACGGCATGCATCCAAGTCCGGACGGCGTGGATGTCATCGTGAAGAACATTCTGCCGAAGGTCGAGGAACTGATCGCGCTGGCGAAGGCGAAGAACGGCTGACGCTCAATGCCCCGTCTCTTCACCGGCATCGAAATCCCCTCCGGCATCGCCGAGGCGCTGAACATGCTGCGCGGCGGGCTGCCGGGCGCGCGCTGGATCGACCGCGAGAATTATCACATCACCTTGCGCTTCCTCGGCGATATCGATGACCGCATGGCGAATGACGCGGCCTCGGTCCTCGCGGATATTCGCAAGCCGGCCTTCAACCTGTATTTCGACGGCCTCGCTTCATTCGGCGGCCGCAAGCCGCGCTCGGTCTATGCGCAGGTCGCGGCCGAGCCGGCTTTGGACGAGTTGCAGGACGAGCAGGAGCGGCTGATGCGCCGCATCGGGCTTGCGCCGGAAACGCGCAAGTTCACGCCGCATGTGACCTTGGCGCGGCTGCGCGCAACGTCGAGCATGGATGTCGCGGAGTATCTGTCCGCGCGCGGCTTCTTCCGCACCGCGCCGTTTCCGGTGACGCGTTTCGTGCTGTTCTCGTCGCGCGCCTCGACCGGCGGCGGGCCTTACGTGGTGGAAGAGAGCTATGCGCTTCTCTGACTACGCCACCTTGAACAGCCGCATTTGCGCGTCGAGCATCGAAGTGGCCAAGCCGTGGGCGTCTTCCACCGCTTCGAGCGCGAGCGACAGGGGCGTATAGCGCGGCGCTCTCACTTCGCCGACGATGCTGCCGAAATCGAAGGAGAAGTCGGCTTCGAACTTGCGCGCGAGCTGCTGCATGCGCCGGTTGCCGGCGAGGCAATCCATGCGCAGCAGGCGGATGGCGCGATTGCGCGCCGACAGCAGGATGCGCTCGAGCAACGCGGTGCCGACGCCGTGGCTCTGCCAATCCTTTTCGATCGAGAAGGCGGCCTCGGCCTCGTTGCCGAACAGCGGCCCGATCGGACGCAGTTCGCCGGCGCCGCGGAGCGTGCCATCGACGAAAAAGCCGTAAACGATGACGCCGAACTCGTGGATGCTGTGGGCGTGCTTGTCGATGAACTCGTCCGAGACGGCACCGGAGAAGCGGGTGTTGCGGCTTTCGCGATCGAGGCGCAGCAGGTGGTCGCGGTAGGCGGCGGCCTCGGCGGGCCACAGCTTGCGGACGACGCCATCGAGAGGCAGGGGCTCGCTCATATCGAAATTCCTCAGGTCAAGAAGTCGGCTCTGCCCCCTCGGTCTCCCGACTCATTTTCTGTTTGCACACACATATATGGTGCATTGCAGCAAAAATACGATCCGGCTTAGGGCGCAGGACGGCCTCCCTTGCGAAAAACGCATGGCTAACAAAGTGTTAACGATCGGGCCCTTGGCGATCTTTGGTTTCGCCGCGCCGGGTAAGCGCGTCCCGCCGGCGCCATGCGGTGCAACATTGCGACCCTGCGCGCTGCGAAAAGCCTGCCTTCGCGTCGCGAACGATTTACAGCCGCGGCGCTACGCCTTAGCTGTTGCGGCATTGTCCCGCCGATCATCGATTTTGTGCCCCCACCTCCATGTCTGAAACCTTTGCCGGCCGCTATGCGGCGCTGGTCGACTCCGGAAAGATCGAGGCCGACCCGGCGCAGGCCGCGCTGGCCCGGCATTACGTCGCGCTCGATCAGCGGCTGACCGAGAGGCTTCTGGCGCGCAAGTCGTCGTCGCTCGGCTGGCTGTTCGGCAAGAAGAAGGCGCCGCCGGTCAAGGGCCTCTACGTCCACGGCGAGGTCGGCCGCGGCAAGACCATGCTGATGGACCTGTTCTATCAGTCCACCGTCGTCGAGAAGAAACGCCGCGCGCACTTCCATGAATTCATGGCGGATGTGCACGAGCGGGTGCACCGCTACCGGCAGGCGATCAGGGACGGCAAGGTCGCGGATCAGGATCCGATCCTGCATGCCGCCGATGAAATCGCCGACGAGACCCAACTCATCTGCTTCGACGAGTTTCACGTCACCGATATCGCCGACGCCATGATCCTCGGCCGCTTGTTCACGCGGCTGTTCGAGCGCGGCGTGGTGATGGTGGCGACGTCGAACCTGGCGCCGCGCGATCTCTACAAGGACGGGCTCAACCGCGCGCTGTTCGTGCCGTTTCTCAAACTGCTGGAGCAGCAATGCGAAGTGGTCCGGCTCGACGCCCGCACCGATTTCCGGCTGGAAAAGCTCACCGGCGTCAATGCCTGGTATGTCCCGCCTGACATCCAGGCCGAGGCGGCGCTGGACAACGCCTGGCGCGAACTCGTCGGGCATGCCGAAGGCGCGGCGCATGAACTCATCGTCAAAGGCCGCATCGTGAATGTGCCGAAAGCGGCAATGGGCGTTGCGCGCTTTGAATTTTCCGATCTTTGCTCGAAGCCGCTGGCGGCATCGGACTTTCACAAGATCGCGCTGGAATTTCATACCCTCATCATCGACCGCATCCCGATCATGGATGACTCACGCCGCAACGAGGCCAAGCGTTTCATTATCCTCGTCGATACCTTGTACGATCACGCGGTGAAACTGCTCGCTTCCGCGGAAGCGTCACCCGAGCAGCTCTATACCGGCGCCGACGGTTATGAGGCCAACGAGTTCAAGCGCACCGCCTCACGTCTGTTCGAAATGCGCTCGCAATCCTATCTCGGCCTGCCGCACGGCCCGCGCACGGCGGAGAATATCGATCTGGCGAAGATCGTCGATACCTGAACCGTCCGGCACCTAGGAGAAGCTGGTCCAGATCAGCAGGACCACCGCGATCGCCATCAGCGCCGTGGCCAGCCAGCCCAGCACGATGAGCCAGCGCGGCGCGGCCAGCAGGCGAGCGCCGCGCTGGCTGATCAGCACGGCCATTGTCGCAATCATGATCGGCACCGCGACAACGCCATTGACCACCGCCGACCAGAACAGCATGGCGATCGGGTCGATATTGGTCGCGAGCAGCGCGGCGCCGCCGAGTGTCGCCGCGGCGACGATCGCGTAGAAGCCGATGGCGCGGTTGGCCGGCAGTTCGAGGCTGCCGGGAAGCTTGAACACATCGGCGACGGCATAGGCGGCCGAGCCGGCGAGCACCGGCACGGCGAGCAGCCCGGTTCCGATGATGCCGATGGCGAACAGCGCGAAGGTCAAAGGCCCGCCGATGGGGCGAAGGGCTTCAGCGGCCTGCGAGGCGGTGTCGATGTGTGTGATGCCATGTGCGCGCAAGGTTGCCGCCGTCGTCACGATAATGAAGAACGCCACCATGTTCGAGAAGATCATGCCGGTCAGCGTATCGAGCGAGATGCTGTGAAATGCGCTCTGGCGCGATTGCGGGTGGCTCGTGTGCCGGCGGCTGTGGCTGAGCGCCGATTCCTCCGCCTCCTGCGAGGCTTGCCAGAAAAACAGATAGGGGCTGATCGTGGTGCCGAACACGGCGACGATCATCAGCAGGCTGGCCTGATCGAAGGCGAACGAGGGCATGACCGTCGCGCGCAGCACTTCGCCCCAGGCGATCTCGACGCTGAAAGCCGCGCCGACATAGGCGAACAGCACCAGAGTCATCATTTTGAGAATGCCGGCATAGCGATGATAGGGAATGAATATCTCCGCCATCAGACACATGAGGCCGAACATCACCGCGTAGACGAGCGACGAGCCGCCGCCGACCAGCCGCAGCGCTTCGCCCATGGCGGCAAGATCGGCGGCGATGTTGATCGTGTTTGCGGTCACGAGTGCGGCAACGAGCAATTGCAAGATCGATCGCGGTACGACGTGCGCAATGTTGCGCGCAAGGCCCTGCCGCGTATCCCAGCCGATGATGGCGCTGATGATCTGGATCGCGGCCATGAAGGGCAGCGTCAAGAAGACGGTCCAAAGCAGACCGAATCCAAACTGGGCGCCGGCCTGCGAATAGGTGGCGATGCCGCTGGGGTCGTCGTCGGCGGCCCCGGTGACGAGGCCCGGCCCGAGCGCTCGCCAGAGCGATCTTGCGGAAAACCGGATGAACGGCACGGGATCGAGGTCCTCCGCAGGCGTCAGCCACCCTTATCGCATGTTACGGGCGGCGCAGACACCAGCGCGCAAAACGGCACTGGACTTTCGTCGAAACCTCTGCTGGTATAATGTATACACGATAAGAAAACAGGGCGGAAATGTTGCTGCACAACAGCAAAATGGCTAAGCCATCGGCGGCCGTGCTCCGCGGCAGCAAGCAAAGAGTTTCCCAACATGGCGCGTAACAAAATCGCATTGATCGGCGCTGGCCAGATCGGCGGCACGCTGGCCCATCTGGTCGGCCTCAAGCAGCTCGGCGACGTCGTTCTGTTCGACGTCATGGAAGGCACCCCGCAGGGCAAGGCCCTCGACATCGCCCAATCCGCCCCGGTCAACAAATTCGACGCCAAATTCACCGGCGCCAACTCCTATGAGGCGATCGAAGGCGCCGATGTCTGCATCGTCACCGCCGGCGTGCCGCGCAAGCCGGGCATGAGCCGCGACGACCTGCTCGACATCAACCTGAAGGTGATGGGCCAGGTGGGCGCGGGTATCGCAAAATACGCCCCGAATGCCTTCGTCATCTGCATCACCAACCCGCTCGACGCGATGGTCTGGGCGCTGCAGAAGTCCTGCGGCCTGCCGCAGCAGAAGGTGGTCGGCATGGCCGGCGTGCTCGATTCGGCGCGCTTCCGCCACTTCCTGGCGGACGAGTTCAACGTCTCGGTCGAGGACGTCACCGCCTTCGTGCTCGGCGGCCACGGCGACACCATGGTGCCGCTCACCCGCTATTCGACGGTCGCCGGCATTCCGGTGCCGGATCTCGTGAAGATGGGTTGGACCACGCAGGCCCGCGTCGACGAGATCGTCAAGCGCACCGCCAATGGCGGCGCCGAAGTCGTCAACCTGCTCAAGACCGGCTCGGCCTTCTACGCCCCGGCGGCCTCGGCCATCGCGATGGCGGAGAGCTACCTGCTCGACAAGAAGCGCGTTCTGCCCTGCGCCGCCTATCTCAACGGCGAGTACGGCATGAAGGACATCTATGTCGGCGTGCCGGTGGTGATCGGCGCCAAGGGCGTCGAGCGCATCGTCGAGGTCGATCTCAACGGCGGCGAGAAGTCCGCTTTCGAGAAGTCTGCGGCCTCCGTGCAGGGTCTCATTGACGCCTGCAAGAAGATCGCGCCGACGCTGGCGTAATTTGGTGCTGTCATCGCCCGCGCAGGCGGGCGATCCAGCAACCGCTTGCGTCGATTGTGATGCGAGCACCGGAATACTGGATGCCCCGCTTTCGCGGGGCATGACAGCCTAGGGAGTTGGGGAGAGCCGGATGAACATCCACGAATACCAAGCCAAAGCAGTCCTGAAGGAATTCGGCGTCCCGGTGCCGCGCGGCATCCCCGCCTTCACCGTCGATGAGGCCATCAAGGGCGCCAACGAACTCGGCGGTCCGGTCTGGGTGGTGAAAGCCCAGATCCACGCCGGCGGCCGCGGCAAGGCCGGCGGCGTCAAGGTCGTCAAGTCGATCGACGACGTGAAGAAGGAAGCGACCCGCATTCTCGGCTCGACCCTGGTCACGCATCAGACCGGCCCGAAGGGCAAACAGGTCAACCGCCTCTACATCGAGGAAGGCTCGGCGATCGACAAAGAGTTCTATCTCTCCGCGCTGGTCGATCGCGAAACCTCGCGCGTTGCTTTCGTCGTCTCGACCGAAGGCGGCATGGACATCGAAGAGGTCGCGCACAGCACACCCGAGAAGATCGTCACTTTCTCGGTCGATCCGGCGACCGGCTTCATGCCGCATCACTCGCGCGCTGTCGCGCAGGCGCTCAAGCTGACCGGCGATCTTGCCAAGCAGATCGGCGACATCCTGCCCAAGCTCTATACGGCGTTCATCGCCAAGGACATGTCCATGCTGGAGATCAATCCGCTGGTCGTGACCAAGGACGCCAAGATCATCTGCCTCGACGCCAAGGTCGATTTCGACAACAACGCGCTGTATCGCCACGCCGACGTGATGGCGCTGCGCGACATCACCGAAGAGGATGAGAAGGAAGTCGAGGCCTCGAAGTTCGACCTCAACTACATCGCCCTCGACGGCCAGATCGGCTGCATGGTCAACGGCGCCGGCCTTGCGATGGCGTCGATGGACATCATCAAGCTCTACGGCTCGGAGCCGGCGAACTTCCTCGACGTCGGCGGCTCGGCTACCAAGGAGAAGGTGACCGCGGCGTTCAAGATCATCACCTCGGACCCGAACGTGAAGGGCATCCTGGTCAACATCTTCGGCGGCATCATGAAATGCGACGTCATCGCAGAGGGCGTGGTCGCCGCGGTGAAGGAAGTTGGATTGAAGGTGCCTCTGGTCGTGCGCCTCGAAGGCACCAATGTCGACCTCGGCAAGAAGATCATCAAGGAGTCGGGCCTCAACGTCACCTCCGGTGACGACCTCGACGATGCCGCGCAGAAGATCGTCAAGGCCGTGAAGGAGGCTGCGTAATGTCCGTCCTCATCGACAAGAACACCAAGGTCATCTGCCAGGGCTTCACCGGCAAGAACGGCACCTTCCATTCGCAGCAGGCGATTGCCTACGGCACCAAGATGGTCGGCGGCACCTCGCCGGGCAAAGGCGGCTCGACGCATCTCGACCTGCCGGTGTTCGACACCGTGGCGGAAGCCAAGGACAAGACCGGCTGCGACGCTTCCGTGATCTATGTGCCGCCGCCGGGCGCGGCCGACGCGATCTGCGAAGCCATCCAGGCGGAGATCCCGCTCATCGTTTGCATCACCGAAGGCATTCCGGTGATGGACATGGTGAAGGTCAAGCGTGCGCTGTCGGGTTCGAAGTCGCGCCTCGTCGGGCCGAACTGCCCGGGCGTGATGACTGCCGGCGAATGCAAGATCGGCATCATGCCGGGCAACATCTTTAAATCAGGTTCGGTCGGCATCGTGTCGCGCTCCGGCACGCTGACTTATGAAGCCGTGTTCCAGACCTCGCGCGAAGGCCTCGGCCAGACCACGGCGGTCGGCATCGGCGGCGATCCGGTCAAGGGCACCGAATTCATCGACGTGCTGGAGATGTTTCTTGCCGACCCGAAGACCACATCGATCGTGATGATCGGCGAAATCGGCGGCTCTGCCGAAGAGGACGCCGCGCAGTTCCTGATCGACGAAGCCAAGAAGGGCCGCAAGAAGCCGATGGTTGGTTTCATCGCCGGCGTCACGGCGCCTCCGGGCCGCCGCATGGGTCATGCCGGCGCGATCATTTCCGGCGGCAAGGGCGATGCGAAGTCGAAGACCGCGGCGATGGAAGCAGCCGGCATCCGCGTGTCGCCGTCGCCGGCGCGCATCGGCAAGACCCTGGTCGAAGTGCTGAAGGGCTAACGTCGCTTCTTCAGCCGGTCAGATCATAAGATGCAAGCGCCGCCAGGCTGATGCCGGCGGCGCTTGTCGTTTGCAGCGGCGTCCAGCGCGTGATGCGGACCGCCGGCGCGGCCGCGATGACCAGCAGCGGTACGACGACAAAGACACAACGCGACGAGAACTGGTGCGGGATCTTGGCATTTGCTCATGAGGCCGAGCAGCACCGGCCATGTGGCGGCCAGCACGGCCAGGTCGAGAACAGCCACCGCCGGTATCGCCGGGGACGCGACAGGTTCGATGCGATCGGCAGCACGCATGGGCGTTACCCGGCCGTAGCCACAACCGCAGGATTATCGGCAGGACTTGGCACGCCCGCACGGGAGGCACCAGCGCGAGCAGCCGAGCGGGAGCCGTCTCAAATAAGTGAAGCCAAGTTCAGTCCTATGTGTTTTTGGACTTAACTACGTCATAAATAGGTTTAAGAGTGAAGTTGCCGGGGCGGAGCGTCATGCCCGCGACCGGCTCAATCCGACACGGCAGTTTCCGGTCCGGCTGGGGATCGTGGAGCCGTTTCCCGGATTGCCCACGCAGGAAACGCATATCGCGCGGCAATTGCGCCCCGCCAGGATCCAGGTCTCTCATGTCCCGCCAAGACGCCAACGCCGCCTTCGCCCACACCTCCTTCCTTTACGGCAGCAATGCCGCCTACGTCGAAGACCTGCAGGCGCGGTTCGCCAAGGATCCGAACTCGGTCGACGCCGAGTGGCGCACCTTCTTCGAGGCGCTCAAGGACAACGGCGCCGACGTCGTGAAGCAGGCCGAGGGCGCATCCTGGAAAAAGCCGAACTGGCCGGCGCGGCCGAGCGGCGATCTGGTTGCCGCGCTCGACGGCCAGTGGGCCGAGACCGAAAAGAAGCTCGGCGAGAAGATCGCGGCCAAGGCGCAGACCAAGGGCGTCGACCTGTCGAACGCCGACGTCATGCAGGCGACGCGCGATTCTATTCACGCGCTGATGCTGATCCGCGCCTATCGCATGCGCGGCCACTTCCACGCCAATCTCGATCCGCTCGGCATCCAGGCCGAACCGAACGAGGAAGAGCTGATGCCGCAGTCCTACGGCTTCTCGGAAGCCGACATGGACCGCAAGATCTTCCTCGACAAGGTTCTCGGTCTCGAATTCGCGTCGATGCGCGAGATCGTCACGATCCTGCGCCGCACCTATTGCCAGACGCTCGGCGTCGAGTTCATGCACATCTCGAACGCCGCGCAGAAGGCGTGGATTCAGGAGCGCATCGAAGGCCGCGACAAGGAAATCCAGTTCACCCGCGAGGGCAAGCGCGCGATCCTCAACAAGCTGGTCGAAGCCGAAGGCTTCGAGAAGTTTCTCGACGTCAAGTACACCGGCACCAAGCGCTTCGGCCTCGACGGCGGTGAATCGCTGATCCCGGCGCTGGAGCAGATCATCAAGCGCGGCGGCAATCTCGGCGTGAAGGAAATCGTGCTGGGCATGCCGCATCGCGGCCGCCTCAACGTGCTCACGCAGGTGATGAGCAAGCCACACCGCGTGCTGTTCCATGAATTCAAGGGCGGCTCGGCGACGCCGGACGACATCGAAGGCTCCGGAGACGTCAAGTATCACCTCGGCGCCTCGTCGGACCGCGAGTTCGACGGCAACAAGGTGCATCTGTCGCTGACGCCGAACCCGTCGCATCTGGAAATCGTCGATCCGGTCACGCTCGGCAAGGTGCGCGCCAAGCAGGAGCAGCATGGCGCGACGCCGGACGACCGCACCATGGTGATGCCGCTGCTGATCCACGGCGACGCGGCCTTCGCCGGCCAGGGCGTGGTGGCCGAATGCTTCGGTCTGTCGGGCCTCAAGGGATACCGCACCGGCGGCAGCATCCATTTTATCGTCAACAACCAGATCGGCTTCACCACCTATCCGCGCTACTCGCGTTCGTCGCCCTATCCGTCCGACGTCGCCAAGATGATCGACGCGCTGATCCTGCACGTGAACGGCGACGATCCGGAAGCGGTGGTGTTCGCCGCCAAGGTCGCGACCGAGTATCGCATGCAGTTCCAGCACCCGGTCGTCATCGACATGTGGTGCTATCGCCGCTTCGGCCATAACGAAGGCGACGAGCCGGCTTTCACGCAGCCGGTGATGTACAAGAACATCCGCGCGCGCAAGTCGACGCTGGAGATCTACTCCGAGAAGCTGATCGCCGAAGGCGTCGTCACCGAAGGCGAGATCGGCAAGATGCGCGCCGACTGGCGTTCGCGTCTCGACGCCGAGTTCGAGGCCGGCCAGGCCTACAAGCCGAACAAGGCGGATTGGCTCGACGGCCGCTGGGCGGGCCTCAAGCCGGCGCAGGACGCCGACGATCCGCGTCGCGGCAATACCGGCGTGCCGCTCGCCGAGCTGCGCGCCATCGGCAAGGCCATCACCACGGTGCCGAAGGACTTCAACGTCCACAAGACCGTGCAGCGTTTCCTCGACAATCGCGGCAAGGCGATCGAGTCCGGCGAGGGTATCGACTGGGCAACCGCCGAGGCGCTCGCTTTCTGCTCGTTGCTCAAGGAGGGTAATTCGGTTCGCCTGTCGGGCCAGGACTCCGAGCGCGGCACCTTCTCGCAGCGCCACTCGGTGCTGTTCGATCAGGAAACCGAAAAGCGCTACGTGCCGTTCAACCAGATCGGTGCGGCACCGGCCAAGTACGACGTGCTCAACTCGATGCTGTCGGAAGAAGCCGTGCTCGGCTTCGAATACGGCTATTCGACCTCGGAGCCGAACACGCTGACTTTGTGGGAAGCGCAGTTCGGCGACTTCGCCAACGGCGCGCAGGTCGTGTTCGACCAGTTCATCTCGTCGGGCGAGCGCAAGTGGCTGCGCATGTCGGGCCTCGTCTGTCTGCTGCCGCACGGCTATGAAGGCCAGGGGCCGGAGCATTCCTCCGCGCGCCTCGAGCGCTTCCTGCAGATGTGCGCCGAGGACAACATGCAGGTCGCCAACTGCACGACGCCGGCCAACTACTTCCACATCCTGCGCCGCCAGTTGAAGCGCGAGATCCGCAAGCCGCTGATCCTGATGACGCCCAAGAGCCTGCTGCGCCACAAGCGCGCGGTCTCCAGCCTCGCTGAGATGGACGCCGGCACCTCGTTCCACCGTCTGCTGTGGGACGACGCGCAGTTCCTGCCCGGCGAGAAGATTCAGCTCGTGCCGGACGACAAGATCCGCCGCGTCGTGCTGTGCTCGGGCAAGGTCTATTACGACCTCTACGAAGAGCGCGAGAAGCGCGGCAACAACGACATCTATCTGCTGCGCGTCGAGCAGCTCTATCCGTTCCCAACCAAGGCGCTGATCACCGAGTTGTCGCGCTTCAAGCAGGCCGAGATCATCTGGTGCCAGGAAGAGCCGCGTAATCAGGGCGCCTGGTTCTTCGTCGACGTCTATCTCGAATGGGTGCTGAACCAAATCAACGCCAAGCACCGCCGCGCCCGTTACGCGGGCCGTCCGGCCTCGGCATCGACCGCCGTCGGCCAGATGTCGAAGCATCTCGCGCAACTCAAGCAGTTCCTCGACGAGGCGCTGGGGTAGTCATTGCCGACCCAGCGATTTCTGCGGTTTGCAGGAAAAGCTGGATCATCCGCATTCGCGGATGATGACGCCGAAACAAGATCATTGAACGGAAACAATCATGACTGACATCAAAGTCCCCACGCTGGGTGAATCGGTGACCGAAGCCACCGTCGGCAAGTGGTTCAAGAAGCCCGGCGACGCCGTCGCCGTCGATGAGCCGCTGGTCGAACTCGAAACCGACAAGGTGACTTTGGAAGTCCCGGCCCCGGCCGCCGGCGTGCTCGGCGACATCGCCGCCAAGGACGGCGACACCGTCGGCGTCGGCGCGATCCTCGGCACCATCAAGGATGGCGCCGCCGGCAAAACCACGGCGTCGGGCTCGCCGACCGGCCGCCCCGATGTGAAGACCACTTCGACGACCCCGATCAACGCCGCCGACGAGGAGCCCAAGCCGCGCACGCCGGCACCGGCCGCCGGAGCGACCAACACCGCGCAGGCGCCGTCCGTGCGCAAGTTGGCCGCGGAATCCGGCGTCGATCCGTCGAACGTCGCCGGCACCGGCCTCAAGAATCAGGTGACCAAGGGCGACATGCTTGCCGCCATCGAGAAAGCCGCCTCGTCGCCGACCCCGGTTGCCGCGCCGGTGCAAATGCGCGCGCCGTCCGCGCCGGACGATGCCTCGCGTGAAGAGCGCGTGCGCATGACCAAGCTGCGCCAGACCATCGCGCGCCGCCTCAAGGACGCGCAGAACACCGCCGCCATGCT
>OFIS01000154.1_pt1 | contig 71544 bp, 61 predicted proteins | sample 1775071 | NCBI WGS metagenome assembly OFIS01 (sample SAMN08195774, study PRJEB24354) | sludge metagenome | isolation source: sludge from phenol fed wastewater aerobic bioreactor C | place: India: Nagpur | collected 2016-09-17
GGCCGACAACATGGGCGCCCTGATCGATCTGTCGGACACGTTCTACATCCAGACCACGGGTGAGCGCGTGGCCACCGTCACGCCGGTCACGGTGGGCACCTCGCTGCGCGTCACGCCGCGCTACATCGAGGGCAGCGGTGATCTGCGCCGGGTCGAACTCACGGTGGACATCGAGGACGGCCGCATCCAGGACGAACGCCAGATCGGCGCGCTGCCGACGGTGCGCAAGAGCAGCATCAGCACCCTGGCCATCGTCGGCGACGGCCAGACCCTGCTGGTCGGCGGCTACAACAGCAGCCAGGACAGCCAGCAGGTCGACAAGGTGCCCGGCCTGGGCGACATTCCCCTGCTGGGCGCGCTGTTCTCGAACAAGAGCAAGACCATGCAGCGCCGCGAGCGCCTGTTCCTGTTGCGCCCGCGCGTGGTGTCGATCCAGGGCAATCCCGTGGCCCCGCCGCGCCTGCAGTCGGGCGACACCGGTCCGGCCCTGAGCGCCACCTGGCCGGACGACGGCAAGCCCATGAGCGCGGGCGAATACCTCGATCTGATCCAGGGGCAGCAGACGCGGGTGCGGTTCGACGCCGTGCGCGAGGCCGCGGTGACTGGCCCGGTGCGGGTCGGGCCGTCCTACGTCGAATCGAAGGCGCTGGGCGAGGCCGACGTGCCGCGCGGCGGGGATGCCGCCGTGGCCGCGGGCCCGGCCGTGCACGTGGAACTGCGTCCCGTCGAGCCCTGACGCGGCGGCGTGAGGGAACGCCGGGCGCCGCGGCGTTACTGAGCCGGTGCAGGGCGTGGCCATTCCGCCACGCCCGCAAACCGCGAGGAAACCCATGGACGCATCCAGCCTGATTGCGCTCTTCGGCCAGGAAACCGGCGTCGCCCTGACGCTGAACGAAGCGGGGACGGCGTCCCTCGCTTTCGAGTCGGGGCTGGCGCTGCACCTGGAACATGACCCGCAAGCCGATCTCCTGCATTGCTACGTGGTGCTTGGCCAGGCGCCCGCCGATCCCATGTGCCGCCACGACGTGTTCCGGCGGATGCTGGCCGCGAACGCCTTCGGCCGCGACACCGAGGGCGCGACCCTGGGCCTGGACGAGATCACGGGCGAGTTCCTGCTGTCGCGCCGCCTGGAACTGCCGCGCACCGATACGGCCTGGCTGCGCGCGACCGTCGAATCCATGGCGGCGGTGGCGGCGGACTGGCTGCGGCGCCTGGACGGGACTGCACGGGATGTGGCGCCGGCCCCGGCCCCCGGCGACCTGCCGCCGGATTTCGGCCTGCGCGTCTGATCCCCGGGAGACCTCCATGAATGGCGTCCGCAATCCCGTCCAGTCCCCCCTCCAGAACCTGCAGCGGCGGCATCTCGATGCCGGTCCCCTGGGCCAGGTCGGCAATCTGCGCTTCAAGGCCGGGCCCGGCGCCACGCCGCGCGCATCCGGCCCCAATGCCCTGCAGCGCTTCGGCCGGTTCCTGTCCAAGGTCGCCTTTTATGTCGGCGCCGGCCCCGCGCAGCGGGCGCAGCGCCACGTGCTGGACCAGGCGCGCGACAACAGCCGCCGCATCGGCAACCTGCTGGGCAGCCTGACCGGGGCGCCCGGCGATCCGAAGTCCTGCTCGCGGATCGCCGAGGGCCTGGCCCGGCTGGGCGACCTGTCCGGCGGAGACCTGTCCAGGCTGCCGGGCGGCAAGGAATCCCTCGAGACCTACCTGGGCGAGCTGGGCGTGATGGACTTGAACGCCCTGCGCAGCGGCGTGCTGGGCGATCCCGAGGCCCGCCAGGCGGTGCTCGACCGGGTGGACCCGCCTCGCCTGCGCGCCCAGGCGGCCCTGCTGCTGGACCAGATCGCCGTCGCCCTGGAGCAGGCGGTCGCCGGCCAGGCGGTGCAGGAGCCCCTGGCGCAGATCCGCACCCTGCTGGCCGGCCGGCCGGTCGACGGCCAGGCGCTGGAAGGCCCGCTCATCCGTCTGTCGGACAGTCTGGCCATGCTGGGCGGCGACAAGCTCGGGATTCATCTGCAGGCCCTGTCCGACCAGGAACTGGGAGCCTTGCAGCCGGTATTGCACCCGGACCGGCTGGCCGGCGCCCGGCAGGCGCTGGCGCAGATCCGTGAGCCGGATGACGAATCCCCGCGCATCGAGGACGCGCCCGGCCGGCAGCACGAGACGCCCGATCCGCAGCGCGTCCGGCCCGGCCGGGATTCCCCGGGCGAAACCATGCTGGACCGCCTGAGCCAGGCGCTGGATGCGGAAATCCAGGCGCGGGTCGATCGGGCGCTGCCGGATCCGACCCGCGAACTGGAGACCGCCCTCGCGGGCGGCGAAACCGCCGCCATCGCCAGGGCGCTGTCCAATCTGAGCCGGCACGTCGGCGAACTGGGCCGGACCTACGGCGCCCTGCCGGCGCGGACCGCGCGCATCGTGCGCGAACAGGTCACCCGGGCCATGGAGGCGCTGCGTGATCCGGACACCAATCCCGAAGGACCGCTGACGCGGGATTCGCTCGCGCGGCTGGACGACCATGCCCTGGGCCGGCTGCGCCGCAGCGGCGCGCTGGCGGAATTCGGCCTGCGGCTGGACCTGGACGGTGCCCGCTCCGAAAGCCTGTCGCGTGTCGAGGCGCTCGACCAGCGGGTGGCCGAAGGCATGAGCGGCCTGCTGCGGGCCTTGTCGGTGGATCAGCCCGACATGCCGGCGCTGATGCGGCAGCTGCGGGATTTGACCGAGCTGGAATTGCAGCGCAATCAGCAGCTGGACCGGATGGGCCATTTCGGCGATCAGGCCGGCGTGGAGGATCAGCACGCGCTGGTCCGGCAGGCCGTCCGGCAGGCGTTCGGCACACTGGACGAGTCCGGCGGCGGCCCGACCGGCGAGCGGACGCGCCAGTTCCTGGGCCTCCTGCTGGGACTGGAAAAGCAGTTCCGCGGGGCGGCCTCCGGGCTGGCCGTGCTGATGCGCGGGGGGGATTCCGTGCAGGGCGGGCAGGAAACCCTCAAGCGGATCGGCACCACCCAGCACATCCTCGGCGGCCTCATCGACGTCCTGCATGAGCGTATCGCCGGCCAGCTCGATCCGGGCGAGAAGATCCCGCCCGAGGTGCCGCCCGGCCCGTTCCACACCTCGCTGGTCGAGCAGTACGGCGTACGCTACGATCCGGACACCGGCGTCTCGACCCTGACGCTGAACGACGCGATGCGGGCCCGGATGGCGTCCAGCCTGGAAGCGCCCATCGATCCCGGGATCCACCCCACGCGCACGGTCACCCTGCCGGTGCGCGGCGTGGATACGGAATTCTCCATCGGCTCGTCCTTCCTGGTGGACGGCATCGAGCGGTCCAGCCTCTCGCTGTCGGTGCGGGGCGCGGGCATCGACGGCAGCCCGGTGCGCTCCACCTGGCCCGACGGCGTGTCGGGCGAGGACCTGGGGCCGGCCATGGGCGAGGCGCTGGATGCCCTGTTCAGGGTTGCCGGCCCCGGCGCCGAACCCCTGACGCGCCTGATGAACCAGCAGCTGGGCGGGTGCATCCTGGAAGGCCTGCAGGCCATGGGCCAGGATTCGCCGTTCAGGCTGGACGACGGCTCCGTGATCCTGCCGGTGGGCGCGGGGAGCCTCCATTTCGACGTCGAGAAGAACGAGGACGGCAGCTTCCGCGTCGGCGGGACCATGTCCATCCCCATCAAGAACGCCGTCGGGTCCGACGGGCACGGCCACGATTTCCCGGTAGCCATGAAGCCTTCGGTCAGCTGGGCGCAGGTGCAGGTGACGCTGACCGTGTCCCCCGATGGCCTGCAGGTCCGCATGAGCGAGCCGCCGCAGTTCCGGCATCATTTCGTCCTGGCGCCGGAAAACAGCGTCTGAGGGCGCCGCGTGCCAGGTCCGGGACCTGGCCGGCGCCTGCTGGATCCAGGTGTCCGTTGAGTCCAGGCGTGCGCTAGAAATTCAGCGTCAGGCCTTTTTGCTCGAGCCGGTCGCGCAGGGCGGCGCGCGCGCGCGACAGGCGGCTGCGGACCGTGCCGATCGGCACCGACAGCAGGGCGGCCGCTTCTTCGTAGGACAGGTTGTCCAGCCCCACCAGCAGCAGGATGCTGCGCATGCTTTCGGGGAGTTCGTCCAGGGATTCCTGCAGCAGGCGCATGGACTGGGTCTGCTCGGCGGCTTCCTCGGGGGTGACGGATTCGGCGGCCAGGTCGTCGAGGCCGCTGTTGCCGACGAAATCGTAGCGGCGCTCGGGCGCCCGGGACAGGTGGTTGCGGATCAGGTTCAGCGCGATGCCGTACAGCCAGGTGGACAGCTGCGACTCGCCGCGAAAGGTCCGGTACGAGCGGGCAGCCTCGGTGAAGGCCTGCTGGGCGATGTCCTCGGCTTCGCTGATGTTGCCGATGTGCCGGACGATGAAACGCTGCAGGCGGCTGCTGTGTTCCTGGACCAGGTCGCGGAACAGGCGTTCGTCGGCGGGACTGGGAGATTCGGAAGATTCGGAAGATTCGGGGAGGATTGTCTGCCGCGCGGTTTCCGGCGCAATGCCGTCAGGGTCGGAGGGAAGGTTCATGGGACGGGACGGAGAGCAAGAGGCGGCGCTGATCCAGGGGATTCTAGACCAGGACACGAGGCCTTACAAGAAATTACCTTAGGTTTATAAGAACCTGCTTCCCGGGGCCCGGCCGGGCCGGCGGATCGCTGCGAATGGGCAGGGGATCAGGCGCGCAGCAGCTCGCGCAGCCAGGCCTGGGCGGTTTCGGGCGCCACGGGACTGCGGCCCTGGGCGGCGGCCTGCTCGAACCTGAGCTGCATGGCCCGGTCGATGTCCTGGCGCCGCTGCGGATCCAGGCCGGATGGATCCAGGCCCAGCGCCTGGCAGGCGGCCTTGAAGCCGGTCCCCTGGGCGCTGGCCGAGCAATCCAGGCGCGTGACGAAGTCCACGCCCGAGAGCGCCTCGCTGGCCGTCCGCGCCATGTCCAGTGCCTGCATGACCGTGCGCGAGGACAGCGGCTTGCCCGGGCTGGGCTCCAGCCCCAGTTCGCGCGCCACGCTGCGGGCGATGCCGGCGCCGTAGCTGTGTTCCAGGGCTGCGGTGAACAGGCGCGTGGTGTCCACGTCGGGGGCGACCCAGGCCACGCTGCGCCCGCCCGGCGTCGTGCCGGTGCCCAGCACCTGCATCGACTGGCCCGACACGGAGATGTAGACCGATTCGGCGCCGCGCGTGGCGGCGGCGAACCGGTCCAGGTTCGGCAGCTCGTGCGAAGGAAACGAGACGGGCGGAAGGGTATTCATAGGGAAGTCGGTTCGAGCAACTGCGATGGCGGGGCCGCCGGGCGAAGAGAGGCCTTTGCACGCTGAGTAACACAGGGTAGCGCAAAGGTTCCGGCCCGGTGTATCCGGAATCTTGCCGGAATTGACTTTTGATCCGCCGCCCGATCCGACGTCCGCGTGCGCGGGCGGCGTCTGCTTGCCTGTGCCATGGGGCCGCCGTTTCGCGTATGATGAGGTCCGATCGTACGCCGTTTCCCATCTCCCTCCAAGCCTGCCATGCCTTTTGCCATCGACAAGTCCGGATCCGCGCTCATCTTCCAGCCCGAGGGCCAGGTCAACAGCGCCAACGCCGCCGCCTTCGAGGCCGATCTCATGACCCAGGTCGACAAGGGCGAACACCGCATCGTGCTCGATCTGGCGCGCCTCGACTACATCTCCAGCGCCGGCCTGCGGGTCGTCCTGCTGCTGGCGAAAAAACTCAAGCAGGCGGGCGGCGCGCTGGTGCTGTGCGACATCCAGCCCAATGTGCGCGAAGTCTTCGAGATCAGCGGCTTTCTCGCCATCCTGAAGGTCTGCGCGACCCGCACCGACGCCGTCGCCGCCCTGGGATGAGTCAGGACACCGGGCAGTCCCTGCGGACTGCCCGGTGCCTGACGAATCGGCGCGGCCTGCGAGCCGCGCCGTGGGGGAATCGGGGCAGTCCCTGCGGACTGCCCGGTGCCTGACGAATCGGCGCGGCCTGCGAGCCGCGCCGTGGATCAGCATTCCACCACGTTCACGGCCAGGCCGCCGCGCGAAGTCTCCTTGTATTTCGACTTCATGTCGGCGCCGGTCTGGCGCATGGTCTCGATCACCGTGTCGAGCGAGACGTGGTGCTTGCCGTTGCCGTGCAGCGCCAGGCGCGAGGCGTTGATGGCCTTGTTGCCGCCCATCGCGTTGCGCTCGATGCAGGGAATCTGCACCAGCCCGCCCACGGGATCGCAGGTCAGGCCCAGATTGTGCTCCATGCCGATTTCCGCCGCGTTCTCGACCTGGGCGACCGTGCCGCCCTGGACCGCCGTCAGCCCCGCCGCCGCCATCGAACAGGCCACGCCCACCTCGCCCTGGCAGCCGACCTCGGCGCCCGAGATCGAGGCGTTTTCCTTGTACAGGAAGCCGATGGCCGCCGCCGTCAGCAGGAAGTCCACCACGCCGTCCTCCGACCAGCCGGGCACGAAGGTGCGGTAATAGCGCAGCACGGCGGGCAGCAGGCCCGAGGCGCCGTTGGTCGGCGCCGTCACCACCCGGCCGCTGGCGGCGTTTTCCTCGTTCACCGCCATGGCGTAGAGGTTCACCCAGTCCATGGCGAACATCACGTCGTCCTCTTTCTTCGGCCCCGCCTTCAGCTGCGCGTAGAGCGCCGGCGCGCGCCGCCGGACCTTCAGGCCGCCGGGCAGGATCTCGTCGGTGACGGGGCCGTGCAGGCCGCAGCCCCGGTCGATGGCCTCGTCCATGACCTGGGCGATGCGCAGCACGCCGGCGCGGACCTCCGCGGGCGGGCGCAGGGTGGATTCGTTGGCCATCATCAGCTGGGCGATGGTCAGGCCGTGGCGCTGACAGGCCGCCATGAGCTCGGCGCCGGTGGAGAAGGGATAGGGCATGGGCGCGTGCTCGGGCACGGTCTCGTCCGTCTCGATGCTGTCGAGCGCGCGGATGAAGCCGCCGCCGATCGATACGTAGCGCTCGTCGAGCAGCGTGTCGCCGTCGGCGTCCAGGGCGACGAAGCGCATGCCGTTGGGGTGTTCCGGCATCGGCTTGACCCGCCCCGAGAACGCGCGCCGGGGATCGAAGTCGATCGTGCGGCTGCGCCACAGCGTCAGGCGGTGGTCGCGCGCCACGGCATCGACCAGCGCGCCGATGGCGGCCGGATCGACCGTGTCCGGCGCCTCGCCCATCAGGCCCAGCATGATGCCCATGTCGGTGCGGTGGCCGGCGCCGGTTTCGGCCAGGGAGCCGTAGAGATGGATGTTCAGGCTGGCCACCCAGGGCAGCAGCCCGCGGGCGTCGAGATTGCGGGCGAAATTGCGCGCGGCGCGCATCGGCCCCACCGTATGCGAGCTGGAAGGCCCGATGCCGATTTTGAAAATGTCGAAGACCGACAGCGCCATGATCGTCCTCCTTGTGCGCGTGATGGTGCGTGTGGCTGCCTCGCGTCCCCGGCGCGCGGCCGGGGAGCGTTTCCTCGGATTCTAGTGATTTGGCGGATTCTTGATTGAATGAAAACGACATCCATCAGGAATAGGATGTCCATTGGCTCATTACCGTGCTGTTTCGGGTAGAGTTCAGGTTGGACAACATGAGCAAGAATAGAATGTATGCGTCATAAAATTCCTCGATCATGAACAAAAACGACATCCGCCTGCGCATCGGCTTCGTCCTGCTGCCGCAGTTCGCCATGGGGACCTTCGCCGCGTTCGCCGATCTGCTGGGCCTGCTGGACGCCCAGACCGGCACGGCGGGCCCCTGCGCCTGGGAAGTCGTGGCCGGCACCCTGATTCCCGTGCGCTCGGCCAGCGGCATCCAGGTCGTGCCCACCGACCTGCTGGACGATCCCCTGCGCTTCGACTACGTGGTGGTCGTGGGTGGTCCGCTGCCGCCCGCGGCCGAGGCCGGCCCGGCGCTGCTTGCCTGGCTGCGCCAGGCGGCGCGCGGCGGGCGCCATCTGGTCGGCTTGGGCAATGGCGTCCATGTCCTGGCCCGGGCCGGCGTGCTCGCCGGCCATCGGCTGTGCGTCGGCGGCGACCAGTACCGCGACTTCGCCGACCGTTTCCCCGCCATCCCGCCCGAGCGGATCGTCACCGACCGGCCCGCGGTGTTCGACCGGCGCCGCATCACCTGCGCCGGCGGCACCGCCGTCACCGACGTCGCCGTGCGCATCCTGCGCCGCCATCTGCCGCAGACCGACATCCGGCGCGCCCTGCGCGGCCTGCAGATCGACGCGGAAGGAGGGCGGGGCGGGCAGATCCAGCCCCCGCCGCCGGGCGTTCCGGCCGACAGCCCGCCCGCCCTGCGCCGCGCCGCCCTGGTCATTGAGCAGTACGCGGGCCAGATTCCCAGCCTGGGCGAGCTGGCCGACCGCCTGGGCCTGTCCCCGCGCCAGCTGCAGCGGCTGTTCCGCCAGCACCTGGACACCACGCCCCAGGCCTATGCCCGCGGCGTGCGCCTGCGCCAGGCGGCCTGGATGCTGCGCCACACCGGCAAGAGCATCGCCGCCATCGCCTCCGACTGCGGCTTTTCCGACGCGGCCCACATGGGCCGGGTCTTCCGCGCCGAGCACGGCATGGCGCCCGGCGCCTGGCGCCGGGCGGGCAGGGGCGGGCGGGGCGGAGCGGGCCCCGAAGGTCCGGAAGATCCGGGCGCCGGGCCGGGTGCGCGGGGCCCGGGCGGGCAAGGTCCGGGCCGCCGGGACCCCCAGGAAAACACCGTATAATGACGGTCCTTTCGCGGCGCGAGTCTTTCTCGCGCCGACCCCGCCCGGGTGGTGAAATTGGTAGACGCAGGGGACTCAAAAATAGGGACTTCTACGTAGGTCTTGTTTGAGGCCACTGCCTGCCAAGCTGCATGGGACAAGGGATTGAGTGATAAATCGCTTCTTGATCGGGATGCCCGCATTTCGAGCCAGGAGCCAACTAGGAGCCAGGACGATGCAAGCTGGCTCCCAGTGAGGAGTAGGTAGTTGAAGTAGCATCGTGCGTCATGCCCGAGTGGTGAAATTGGTAGACGCAGGGGACTCAGACCAAATTTGAGCCCTCCGGGGGAAACCCCAGAGGTGAAGCCCGTCAAACTCGGCGAAGGCCCTGGACGCAAGTCCGAGCTAATACCGAGCCAAGCCCTGGAGCCGAAAGGTTCCTCGGAAGGTGTAGAGAGCAGACGGCGGGCACCTACGGCCGAAAGGCTATGGTGAAGGCGTGCTCCAGCCCACGAACGCCGTTTCTTCGGAGACGGCGGCGGCGAAAGCCGAAGTGGGAAGAAAATCCCCCGCCGCAAGGCGTGCCGGTTCGATTCCGGCCTCGGGCACCAATTCGGAAGCCACCCCTGTTCACGCAGGGGTGGCTTTTTCGTTCTTGGCCTGCCTGCGCCTGAACCCCCTATCCCCCGCCATGAAGGCATCCAGCATGTACGGGATCAGCGTCACGGCATCAACCGCATCCCCATACGCCTGCGCGTGCAGCGCAGCGTAGCGGTCGAGTTCAGCCTTCAAGCTGATCGGGCAAGAAAACGTGATTTTCGTGCTCTCGGTCTTGGGCAACGGCCCCAGCCGCAGCGTCTTGGTGGTGTTCATTTCGCAACTCCACGGTTGAAGAACAACGGCTGGTACGGACGTAGTACCAAGTCACGGTTGACGATGATCCGCACCGGCAGGCCCGGCCGCTCGGTCAAGGTCGGCTGGATATTCATGTTGCGCCGGGTCATCTCCTGGCCCACTTGGTTGATGCTGTCCTGCGCGCTGTCGCGCCCGGCGATCACGATGCGGTTGCCGTCCTGCCGGTTCTCGGGCGCGGCCAGCTCGGCGCCCACACCCAGCAGCGTGGTCAGCGCCGCGCCGGCAAAGACGCGATCCCAATGCCAATCGACGCCATCCTCCAGGCCGGAGTAGCCGGCCGGATCGGCGCCGACAAGGTTGTCGAGCTTCAGCGAAGACGTGTCCGGCAGGATGACGCGGTTCCATGCCACCTGCACGCGGCTCTGCCCGTAGCTCACTTGGCTGTTGTACTTGCCCAGGATGCGCGATCCCTGTGGGATCAGCAGGAACTTGCCCGTGGCCGTGTCATAGACCGGCTCCGTCACCGTGGCGATCACGTCGCCCGGCAAATCGGACTTGATGCCCGTGACCAACGCCCCAGCGATCACCGTCCCGGCCATGACCTGATACGGCGAAGTCGGCATTTGTAGATTGCCGGAATTACGGGTTTCCGTAGAGCCGGCTTTCAGGAACGCCTCTTTCTGGTCTTGCCGGTTCTGCACGGCGGTCGGGTCGGATGGCTGGGCCGCCGTCGAGGCCGGCCCAGCGGCCAGCGGGTCGAAGCCCGCCAAGGCACTACCGGGCGCAGCCGCAGCGACTTGCGCTGTGCCCGGTGCGGCGGCCTTGCCCTGGTTGCCCGAGCGGAAGAACACCGACGAACCCGCCGCCGCATCAGCCTCCTTGCGCCGCGCATCCTCCGGGTCGTGGCCCGGCGGCGCATACGTCGGCGTCACCGGCTGCTGCGACTTCACGATGGCCGGGCCAAGATCACCCGGAAGCGGTGGCCCAAGCTCCGGCACCTTCGCTGGCAGCTTGGAATAGTCCGAAGGCAGGCCGTCCAGCCCTTCGGACTTCGAGACGCGATCGACGTTGTAAAGCTCGGTCTGCTCGCCCGCACCGCGCCGATGCGGCTGCAACGACCAGATCGTGGCCCCGAGCACGGCGACCGACAGGCCGCCGACGAGGATGGCCAGCGTGCGCCGGTTCAAACGTGTGACCGGGCGCGGCTGGGCGCGCAGCGCCATCGCTTCGGGCGCCACCTTGCCCGCCTGTGGCGTGGCAAGGTGGGGAGTGTCGTCCTGGCTCATGGTCAGTTCCTCCGCGTGCCGTCCGTGCGCTCGATCCGCACCACGTCGCCCTTGTCCCCGCCCAGACGCAACTCGGCGGCGCCGAACAGGCGATCGACGATGTAGTACGGCGCACGGAAGCGGTAGTTCACCAGTTGCCCGTCGCCCTGCACACCGATCACGAACAGCGGCGGCAGCTCGCCCTGGGCGATGCCCGGCGGAAACTGGATGTAGACCTTCTCGCCGTCGTCGAAGGCGCGCAGCGGCTTCCAGGGTGGATTGCTGCCGCTGACCGCGTAGCGGAAACGGATCTTCTCCAGCGACAGGCCGGCATCGACCGGCGCGGCGGCGCTGGCCGCCTGCGCCTGGCGCTGCAAGGCCAGCATCTTGTCCTTCGGATACTCCCCTCATCGAGCCCGGTCACGCGGATTGTCTGCAAGGTCGGTGCGCTGAGTTTGCCTCTGCCGAGGAGATCGCCGCGTCGTAGGGCAACGTATTCATCCGGCGTCATCGCGCGTACAGCGACAGAAGGTTTGAATTCACTGACGACCGCGCAACCACCAAGTGCAAACGCGGCGGTGATCACGATCAACCAACGCCAGAGAGATGCAAGGAGCATATGCCTCACGATCGAGAGCTGCGTACCGGCACTGCAGAATCATTACCTGAAACGAACGGAACATTGCCCGTGAAATTGCATTTCATACGCGGCTCCCTTCGCCCTGAACAAAAGCACGCTGGCGATGCGCCAAGATCAGTGCAATGGCGCATGAAGCTATTCGCGTGCGGCGCGAGTCCGAGCGACTGGTGAGCACAATCGGCACGCGCGCGCCCATCACGATCCCCGCGCTATCGGCTTGGCCCATGTATTCCAGTTGCTTGGCCAGCATGTTGCCGCTTTCCAGGTCGGGAACGACCAGGATGTCGGCTTGCCCGGCCACGGCGGACTTGATGCCCTTGACGCGCGCGGCATCGGGAGAGACGGCGTTATCAAAGGCCAGTGGCCCGTCGAGCACACCTCCGGTGATCTGGCCACGATCGGCCATCTTGCACAGTGCCGCAGCATTCAGGGTTGAAAGCATGCGCGGGTTGACGGTTTCGACCGCCGCCAGGATCGCCACCTTGGGCTCGGCAATGCCGATGGCGCGCGCCAAGTCGATGGCGTTGCGCACGATGTCGGCCTTGATTTCGAGCGTCGGAGCGATATTGATGGCGGCGTCGGTGATGATGAAGGGCCGTGGGTAGCTGGCCGTCTGCATGATGTAGCAGTGCGTCAATCGGCGCTCGGTGCGCAGGCAGGCTTCGGGCGCCAGGATGGCACCCAGGTACTCATCGCTGTGCAAGCTGCCTTTCATCAGCGCCTGCACCTCGCCCTTGCCAGCCAGCCGGGCGGCGGTGGCCGCTGCGGCGTGGCTGTGCGGCACATCGACGACCTCGCTGTCTCCCAGTTCCAACCCCGTGTCGGCCGCAACGGCACGCAACTTGGCGAGCGGCGCCACCAATACTGGCGAGATGACGCCGGCATCGCGCGCGTCCAAGGCACCCCCCAAGCTGAGCGCGTCGCAAGGGTGCACCACCGCGGTGCGAACCGGGGCCATGGTTTTGACATGGGCGATAAGACGCTCGACACCACTTGGAGGATCGGCGCGAACGCCCTCAGGGGCTTGTTCATTCATGTGATTTCTTTGCCTTGCTTGCGCCAGTTGAACGCCAGCCTGACGTACCGATGTTGTCGCTGGCCTTCACTGGCGCCCGTGCGGCTGAAGATGGCGGGCCACCATCTCGGCTCGACTGGCGCACCAGCATTACCGGAACTGGCGCGATGCGCGCTACTTGCTCCGCATCGCTGCCCAGCAGCAGCCGGTTCATGCCGCGACGTCCGTGGGTGCCCAGGATGACCAGGTCGCAATCGTTGATCTCGGTCTGATGCGCGATCTGTTCCGACACGCGTTCGGTGCCGCTTTCAAGCAGCACCGTCTCTATGGCAATTCCTTCCCGGCGGAGCCGACTCGCAGCCTCATCCAGCAACGTCTGGCCGGCTTTGAGGAAGCGTGGGCGGACATCCTTGATGTAGACCTCGGGACGTTCGAAACCCGTGCTGTGGCGGGTTGGTTCGACGATATGCAGCAAGATCACGGTGGCGCCGCTCAGGCGTGCCAGTTCTGCCGCATGATCGAGCGCCAGGAAGGATGTGGGACTGCCGTCCAGCGGCACCAGAAATCGGGAATACATGGAACTCCTCCGGGAGGCGCTGACTGCCGCGCGGGAAACCGCCCGCAAGGGCTGCGGGCTCTCCCGACTCATGACATGTGCTGGCCACCGTTCATCGCCACGTTGCTGCCCGTCATGAAAGCAGCAGCGTCACTGGCGATGAAGGCCACCAGCGCCGCGATCTCATCCGGCTGGCCGAGGCGACCCACCGGAATCGCTTCGATGACCTTCTGGCGCACGTCCTCGCGCACCGCCATCACCATTTCGGTGGCCAGATAGCCCGGCGAGACGGTGTTGACCGTCACGCCCTTGCGTGCCACCTCCTGCGCCAGCGCCTTGGTGAAGCCATGCACGCCAGCCTTGGCCGCCGAGTAATTGGTCTGGCCGAACTGACCCTTGCTGCCGTTGATGGACGAGACGTTGACGATGCGCCCCCAGCCACGCTCCACCATCGGATCGATGAATGGCTTGGTGACATTGAACATGGAGTCCAGGTTGGTGCGCAGCACGGCGTCCCAGCCGGCCTTGTCCATCTTGCGCAGGGTCGCGTCGCGGGTGATGCCGGCGTTGTTCACCAGGATGTCAACGTGGTGGCCGTCCGCCTGAATCTGACGCGCCAAGGCCTGGGTCGATTCCCAGTCGCCGACATCGACGCCGTAGGCCGTGAACCGGTAGCCTTTGGTGTCCTGCGCGTCAAGCCAGGCGGCGACCTTCTCGTTGCCGGGCGTGTGCGTGATGATGACGCGGTGGCCCGCGTCGTCCAGCGCGCGGGCAATGGCCGCGCCAAGGCCGCGATTGCCGCCAGTGACCAGGGCGGTTCGTCCCGAACTGCTCATATGCGCCTCCTCACTTTTTGGCCTTGCCCTGAGGCGCGGCGCCTGGCGCAGTCCAGGGCTGCGTCCATTGCTGAAAAAACTGCGCGAAAGAGGCTGTGCCGCCGCTGGCGCCGAATACCTCGGAGACAGATGCCTGCCAGGTGGTCAGCGCTTCGCGCAGGCCATCGGCGAATGCCGCCTGGCTCTTGGCAGCAGCCCGGCCGACCGCCTGTGTGTCGCCCATACGGCCTTGGCACAGGCGCCAGAACACCTCGGACGGCAAGGTGGCAAGCGCCTGCCAGTCCGCTGCCTGTTGGAGGTTCTGGATGCGCGAGGTGGTCTCCAGCACGCCACCGGCACTGAGCTGCTGCATGGCTTCGAGCCAGTGGTGGCCGCTTTCTTGAAGCAAGCGGGTGATCTGAAGCTGCAACTCGGCATTGGCCTTGTAGAGTTGGATGGGCAGTTCGCTGTTCATGTCAATGCTCCACGGTCATGATGTGCCCCTCCGGGGCGGGTGTAGGCCATGGCTGCGCAACGGCCCGATGAAAGTTGAGGGTGTATTCTTGGCGGTGTTTTGTCCTGTCATCGCATGGCCACATAGGTTCCCGGCGCATCGCCAAGCGGTGCTTGCGTCCCGCCCATGGCAGGCGGCGCGACGCGCCCGGCAGAGCGCTGGGCCAGCCATTGCTGCCATGCCGGCCACCAGGAGCCTTCGTTCATCGGGGTCTCGGCACGCCACAGTTGCGGATCGATATAGCGATCGCCGGCCGCACGGGTCGCAATCTGGAAGCTGCGCCGGGGGTGTCCCGGCTCGCTGACGACGCCGGCGTTGTGCCCCCCGCTGGTGAGAACAAAGGTCAGTTCCGCATCGCTGAGCAGGTGCATCTTGTACACGGACGGCCAGGGGGCGACGTGATCGCGCACCGTGCCGACGATGAACATGGGCACCTCGATGTCGGCCAGCGCCACGGGTCTCCCGCCGACGCGGTAGCGCCCCTCGGCCAGGTCGTTGTCCAGATACAGGCGCCGCAGGTACTCGCTGTGCATGCGGTACGGCATGCGGGTCACGTCGGCATTCCAGGCCATCAGGTCATTGAAGGTCTGACGCTCACCCAACAGGTATTCGCGCACCCGTCGCGACCAGATCAGGTCGCGTGAGTTGAGCATCTGGAACGCGCCAGCCATCTGCTTGCCGTCGAGATAGCCCTTGTCCCACATGCCGGCTTCCAGCCATGCCAGTTGACTGTCGTCGATGAAAAGCGCGATCTCGCCCGACTCGCGGAAATCAGTCTCCGATGCCAGCAGCGTCAGGCTTTGCAGACGCTCGTCGCCATCGCGCGCCATCGCGGCGGCGGCGATCGCGAGCAAGGTGCCGCCCAGGCAATAGCCGACCGCCTGCACCTTGCGTTCGGGCACGATGGCCGTGACCGCATCCAATGCGTCCATGACCCCCAGCCAGCGGTAGTCCTCCAGGCCGAGGTCACGATCGGCCGCCGTCGGGTTCTTCCATGAAAGGATGAACACCGTGTGCCCCTGATCGACCAGGTACTTCACCATCGAGTTGTGCGGCGACAGGTCGAGGATGTAGTACTTCATGATCCAGGACGGCACGATCAGTACCGGCTCCGCATGCACATCCGGCGTCGTGGGTGAGTACTGGATCAACTCGATCAGGTGGTTTCGAAACACCACCTTGCCTGGGGTGACCGCCACGTCCTTGCCGACCTCGAACCCTTCGACCCCTGCAGGCGCATCGTCGAGCGCGAGGCGCCTTGCATCTTCCAGAAAGTTCATGGCGCCGCGCCACAGGTTTGCGCCCCCGCTTTGCGTGATGGCGTGCAGCACCTCGGGGTTGGTCCAGATGAAATTCGAAGGCGACCACATGTCCAGCCACTGCCGCCCGGCGAAAGTGACCATGTTCTCGTGATGGCGCGACACGCCACGCACGCCCGTGGTGGCGTTGTGCCACCACTGCTGCTGCAGCAAAAAGCCCTGGTGAATCACGTTGAAGGGCCACTGCTGCCAAGCCGGGGCGGCAAAGCGCCGATCCTGCTCCAGCGGTTCGATGCAGGTCGGGCAGTCGTGCGCACTGGCAACGCGCAAGGCATAGCGCGCAAGGCGCTGCTGCTTGTGCAAACCCTTTTCGATCAAGCTGCGTTGCTTGCCTGGTGAAAGGCTCAGGTGCAACGCCCAGTCGTACCAGGCCAGCAGGCCGGCCGCCGGTGACAGCCCACCCGTGCTGCGCGCCCGCCAGGCGTTCGCAAGCGTATCCAGGGTGTCAGGGCGACAGGCTTCGGGCTGCGCCAGATCGGCCTTGCCGTGTGTTGCGACGTTGCTCATCTCCAACCCTTCATTTAGCGAGTAACATATTACTATCTTATCGCTTACAGGAAAAGTTGCAAGCCTTCCGCAGGGGCGCCAAATTTTTCAGCCACCCAAAGCTCAATCACTACCGCTGCTGATGCTGCAGTCCGACGATCAAGCACTTTTCGATCTGTCTGGAAGGCCATACAGCTTCTTGAGTTGCATCAAGTTGACCGATCCGCTCTCCCCAGGAAAGAGCCCACAGTCCTGCCTCACCCGACAAGTTTCCGATCTTGCATCATGGTCATTTTGCGTGTTACGATAGTAATAGATCACTAACTACATGGAGTCCGAATCGTGAGTCAACGCCCCCAATACCTGTCCGCCGAAGATCGGCGTACGGCCACAGTGCAAGCCGTGGTTGATCTGGCAGCCGAGCAGAACCCGGCCGAGATCACGACCACGGCGATTGCCGACCGAATGGGCCTGACACAGGGCGCGCTGTTTCGCCACTTCCCCACCAAGGAAGCCATCGTGGAAGCCACGATGTCGTGGGTCGGCGAACGTCTTCTGGTCAGCGTGGACAAGGCGGCCGAGGGCGCCGCATCTCCCGCCGCAGCGCTCGAAGCGATGTTCATCACGCACATCGACTTCGTGTCCAAGCACCCGGGCGTGCCACGCATGTTGTTCGGAGAGTTGCAGCGCTCTGGCGAAACGCTCGCCAAGCGCATGGTGCAAACCCTGATCCGCCAGTACGAGCAGCGCCTGCGTCGCCTGATGGAAGCGGGCAAGGCGCAGGGCGAGCTGAGCGCGGAGCTGGACGTGGACGCCGCCGCCGTGCTGTTCATCGGCACGATCCAGGGACTGGTCATGCAGTCCTTGCTGGCCGGCAAGGTCAGCCGGATTCGTCGCGATGCGCCCGCCGTGTTCGCCATCTATCGCCGTGGCATCGAAAGCGGCACATGAAGCGCCCGTCCAGTCCACAAGCGGCACGACGATCCAGCAAACCCTCCAAAGAACCGGGAGCCATGAACATGACTGCACACAGCGGGCGCGGAATCTGGATGCGTGTGATCGCCCTGATTGCCATCGCATTTGGTCTGCTGACCATCAGGGAAGGCGGCGCCGTTCTGTTTTATGACGGTGCAGGGCGTGACGCGGCCGGAAGCTATGTGCCCTTCGTGCTTTGGTTCAACTTTCTGGCCGGGTTCGCCTACGTCATCGCTGGCGTCGGGTTGTGGATGCGTCGGCGCTGGGCCACATGGATGTCGATGGCTATCGCGGTGGCAACGGCGCTCGTATTCCTGGCCTTCGGAGTGCATGTGGCGCTGGACGGCGCTTGGGAGCGGCGCACGCTCATTGCCATGACGCTGCGTACGTTGGTGTGGGTTGGCATTGCGGCCATGGCTTGGCGTCGATCAACAGCGCATGCACCGACCACGCGCGAGCACTGAGCATCTCTTTCCAGTGGAAACCCATCAATGACAACTCCGAACCTCCCTACAAGAAAAGCCCGTTGGGCCGTGATCATTGTTGCCCTGCTCGCCCTTGGCGGTGCACTGGCGTTCTGGTTCACGCGCGGCCATGACAACCAGGATGCATTGCGCCTCTATGGCAACGTCGACATCCGCGAGGTTCAACTGGCTTTCCGCCAGCCCGGGCGCATCACGCAAATGACTTTCGATGAGGGTGATGTCGTCACCGCCGGCGCGCGCCTGGCCACGCTCGACGCGCAGCCATATCAAGACGCCCTTGCAGCCGCGCAAGCCCAGGTGCAGGTGGCCCAGGCCGAGCTGGCCAAGCTGCGCCGCGGCCTGCGGCCGCAGGAAATCACCCAGGCACGCGAGGCGCTCAGACAAGCGCAGGCGCAGGCGCTTGACGCCGAGCGCAACTTCCAGCGCCAGAGCAGCCTGTTGGCGTCGGGCGCCAGCAGCCAGCGCACGGTCGATGCCGCACGCACTGCCAGGGATCAGGCGGCCGCGGGTGTCGAATCCGCCAAGGCCGCCCTGTCGCAGGCATCCGAAGGCTTTCGCAAGGAAGACATTGAGGCAGCGCAGGCTCGCCTTGCAGCCGCGCAGGCAGCCGCGGCGCAAGCCACCACTTCCCTGGCGGACACCGAACTGACGGCACCCAGCAACGGCACCATCATCGCGCGGGTGCGCGAGCCCGGCAGCATGGTGGCCAGCCAGAGCACGGTCTACAGCCTGAGTCTGGACAAGCCCGTGTACGTGCGCGCCTACGTGGGCGAACGGGATCTGGGCCGCATCGCACCGGGCACCGTGGTGCACGTCAGGAGCGATTCCGGGGAAAAGGTCTATCGCGGCCAGGTCGGCTTCATCTCGCCGCGCGCCGAGTTCACGCCAAAGACGGTGGAGACAACGGACTTGCGCACGGATCTGGTGTACCGCCTGCGCATCGTCATCGACGAGGCCGACAGCGATGCCGCCCTGCGCCAGGGCATGCCGGTGACGATCGCGGTCGATGCCAAGCCGGTCTCCGGCGCGCGCGCGGGGGAGCGTTGAGATGCAGGCAGACACCGCCATGGCCGCCACGCCGGCAAGCGCTGTCGCCGCTGCCGCCGTCGTCATCGAAGGGGTGGACAAGCATTTCGGCAAGGTGCAGGCCCTGCGCAGCTTGAGCGCGCACATCCACTACGGACGGCTGACGGGCCTGGTCGGCCCGGACGGCGCCGGCAAGACGACGCTGATGCGCATTCTGACCGGCCTGCTGGTGCCCAACGCCGGTCGCGTCACCCTGGCTGGCTTTGACGTGGTCAAGGACAACGACGCCATCCATGTCGCCAGCGGTTATATGCCGCAGCGCTTCGGCCTGTACGAAGACCTGTCGGTGATGGAGAACATGCGCCTGTATGCGCAGCTGCGCGGCATGGACGCGGATCGCAATGCCGATCTGTTTGCCGAGTTGCTGGACTTCACGCGGCTTGGGCCCTTTACCAAACGCTTGGCCGGCAAGCTCTCCGGCGGCATGAAGCAAAAGTTGGGGCTGGCCTGTGCGCTGATGGCGCGGCCCAAGGTGCTGCTGCTGGACGAGCCCGGCGTGGGCGTCGATCCGGTCAGCCGGCAGGATTTGTGGCGCATGGTGCAGGCACTGACCGATGAGGGCATGGCCGTGGTCTGGTCCACCGCCTACCTCGACGAGGCCGAGCGCTGCGAGAGCGTGCTGCTGTTGAACCAGGGGCAGCTCCTGTTCGATGGTCCACCGCAGCAACTCACCGCGCAACTTGAGGGCCGCAGCTTTCGCCTGGAAAACGTCGGCGCCGAGCGCCGGGCGGTTCTGACCGAGGCACTCGATCTGGAGAGCGTGAGCGACGGAGTGATCCAGGGCGCCGGGGTGCGGGTGGTGCTGCGCGAAGGTGCGCAGGTCAGCCAAATCCAGTCGCTGGCTGATCGGGCGCGAGTAGCGCTGGCGCCGGTACCCGCCCGCTTTGAAGATGCCTTCATCGATTTGCTCGGCGGCGGGCCCGGCGGCACCTCAACCTTGGCCGAACGGCTGTCACCGGTCGAACTGGGCTCCGAAATAGCCGTCTCCTGCCGCAATCTGACCAAGCGTTTCGGTGAGTTCACCGCCACCGACCAGGTCAGCTTCGAGGTGCAAAAGGGCGAAATCTTCGGTCTGCTCGGCCCCAATGGCGCCGGCAAGTCCACCACCTTCAAGATGCTGTGCGGCCTGTTGAAACCCACTGCTGGTGAAGCGCATGTGGTGGGCCATGATCTGCGCCGCGCCACCGGTGCAGCCAAGGGCCGGCTCGGCTACATGGCGCAGAAATTCTCGCTCTACGGTCTGCTGTCGGTGCAGCAGAACCTGGAATTTTCGGCCGGCGTTTACGGGCTGGAAGGCAACACCCGGCGCGAGCGCATTGCCGAGATGATCGAGACCTTCGATCTGGGGGAGTGGCTGTCCGCCACGCCCGATTCCCTGCCGCTGGGGCACAAGCAGCGCCTGGCGCTGGCCTGCTCGCTCATGCATCGGCCACCCGTGCTGTTCCTCGATGAGCCTACTTCGGGCGTGGACCCGATCACCCGGCGCGAGTTCTGGACCCACATCAACGGCCTGGCGCGCAAGGGCGTGACCATCATGGTCACCACCCACTTCATGGACGAGGCCGAATACTGCGACCGCGTCGCCATGCTCTCGCGCGCACGCCTGATCGCGTTGGACACGCCCGATGCGCTCAAGCGCGCCGCAGCCAATGTCGAACACCCCGACCCGACCATGGAGGACGCCTTCATTCACCTGGTGGAATCTGCCGACCGCGAGATGGAGGCCGCCGCATGAACGCTGTAGCACAACGCAAGGAAGGGGCTGCTTTGGAGCCGAGCGATTTGCGCCGCTTTGACCTGCGGCGGCTGATGGCCCTGGTCACCAAGGAAAGCTATCAGGCGCTGCGCGACCCCTCGACGCTCTTGATCGCCTTCGTGCTGCCGGTGGTGTTGCTGCTGCTGTTCGCCTATGCGGTGTCGCTGGATGCCAAGGAGGTCCGCGTCGGCGTCGTGCTGGAGTCGCCCGGTGCATCGGCGCAGTCGCTGGCCGCTGCCTTCTCGGGCACCCGCTTCTTGAAGACGCAATTCGCCCACGACCGGCGCGAGGTGGCTGACAAGCTGGTGTCTGGCGAGCTGCGCGGCTACGTGGTGATTCCGCAGGATTTCGAGCGGCGCATAGCGCAGCGTGGCAGCGAGCCACTGGTGCAGATCGTCACCGACGGCTCCTACCCCAACACCGCCAACTACGTCGAAAACTACGCCCGCGGCGTGGTGCAGACCTGGCGCGCCGGGCTGGACGTCGCGGCGGCGCCCCAGCCCGTCGTGCTGGAGCCGCGCTACTGGTTCAACCCCGAGCTGGAAAGCCGGCGCGCGCTGATCCCCGGCGCCATTGCCATCGTCATGACCATCATCGGCACCATGCTCACCGCGCTGGTGGTGGCGCGCGAATGGGAGCGCGGCACCATGGAGGCGGTGCTGTCGACGCCCGCGTCGGTGGCCGAGATCCTGATCGGCAAGCTGCTGCCGTACTTCGCGCTCGGCATGCTGTCCACGTTGGTCGCTGCGGCGCTGGCCGTGTTCGTGTTCGGCGTGCCGATGCGTGGCTCGCTGGCGGCGCTGCTGCTGCTGTCGGCCGTGTTCATGGTGCCGGCGCTGGGCCAGGGCCTGCTGATCTCGTCCCTGGCGCGCAACCAGTTCCTGGCGGCGCAGATCGCGCTGTTCACGGGCTTCCTGCCGGCCTTCATGTTGTCGGGCTTTCTGTACGAGATTGACGCCATGCCCGCACCGATCCGGACCATCACCCGGGTGGTTCCGGCGCGCTACTTCGTCGATTCGCTCAAGACCGTGTTCCTGGCCGGCGACGTCTGGGCGGTGTTCCTGCCCAACCTGGCGGCGATGGCGGCGATCGGCGCGCTGTTCTTCGTGATCGCCAAGCGCGCCACGCGCAAAAATCTGGAGTGAACCCATGTGGACCACCGCCTTCTCGTTCACCCGCCTGCGCGCCCAGTTCATCAAGGAAGTGCTCAGCGTCCTGCGCGACCCGCGCAGCCGCATGGTGGTGTTCGTGCCGCCCATCCTGCAGCTGCTGGTGTTCGCCTTTGCCGCGACGCTGGAAGTGCGCAACGTCGATATCGCCGTCTACAACCAGGACGCGGGCCGCTGGTCGCACGAACTGGTGCAGCGGCTGGAAAGTGCCCAGTTCATTACCCATGTGCGGCGCATCGACAACCGGCAGCAGTTGCACGAGCTGATCAACCGCGGCGAGGTGATCGCGGCGCTGGCCATTCCCGTGGATTTCTCGCGCACCATCGCCGCCGGCGAGAGCGGCCGCGCGCAGCTGCTGGTCGATGGCCGGCGCAGCAACTCGGGGCAGATCACGGCGTCCTACCTGTCGACCATCGCCGCCGATGTCGGCGCCGAGGTGGTGCCCGAGACACAAGCACCCTCGCCCGTGCTGGTGCGCCACTGGTTCAACCCGAACCTGGTCTACCGCTGGTACATCGTGCCCGGCCTGACCGGCATCCTGGCGCTGTTCAGCTCGCTCTTGATCACCTCCCTCTCGATTGCGCGCGAACGCGAGCTCGGCACCTTCGACCAGTTGCTGGTCTCGCCCACCTCGACGCCGGAAATCATCATTTCCAAATCACTGCCGGCGCTGGCCATCGGCACCCTGCTGGGGCTGTTCATGATCAGCGCGGGCGTGTTCCTGTTCGGTATTCCGTTCACCGGCTCGTTCGCCCTGCTGCTCGCGAGCCTCGTGCTGTTCATCCTGTCGGTGGTCGGCATCGGCCTGATGATTTCCGCCGTGAGCATGACGCAGCAGCAGGCCATCCTGGGGGCGTTTGCCATTGGCGTGCCGGCGGTGCTGATGTCCGGCTTTGCCACGCCGGTGGAGAACATGCCCATCGTTTTCCAATGGCTGGCGCAGGCCATTCCGCTGACCCACTTCCTGATCATCGTCGAGGGCAGCTTTTTGAAGGCCATGCCACCCGGCGAGATCCTGGCCAGCCTGTGGCCGCTGGCGGTCATCGCACTCACCACGCTGACCATGGCCACCGTATTCGTTCGAGGACGCCTGCAATGAAACCCAAGACCCCCACCCCCGTCCTTCATGCAGCCGCCACCGGACTCGCCCCTGGGCGCGTGCGCCCACTCGCGCTGGCCCTGTCCGGCTTGCTGCTGACCGCCTGCGCCGCCGTCGGCCCCGACTACCGCGAACCGCCGCCGGTCGATGTCGGCAGCGGCTGGACCTTGCCCTTGGCCAGTGAAGCCCAGTCCGCCGACCTGAGCCACTGGTGGTCTGCTCTGGACGACCCGATCCTCGACCGCCTGATCACCTCGGCGCTGGCGCAGAACCTGGACCTGCGCCAGGCCGCGGCGCGCATCGATGAGGCACGTGCCCTGCGCGATCGCGTGGCCGGTCAGGCGTTGCCGACCGTGGGCGTGGGCGCGAGCGTCAACCGGCGCAGCCAAAGCGAGAACGGCCCCTTGCCCGTCGGCAGGATCCCCGGTCTGGACGCCACGCAGACCATCTACGACGCAGGCTTCGACGCGGCCTGGGAGGCCGATCTGTTCGGCGCCAGGCAGCGCGCCCTGGAAGGCGCCAGTGCCCGCCTGCAGGCGGCTGAGGCCGAGGCGCAGGGCGTGCGCATGCGCATCGTGGCCGAGGTTGCGCGCACCTGGTTCACCGCCGTCGGCACCCGCTACGAGCTGCACGCACAACAGGCCACGCTGGACACCTTGCAGCAGACCCTGGAACTGGTGCGCCTGCGGCATGCGGCGGGCGACGCGTCGGCCGCCGACGTGGAAACCGTGTACGCCCAATGGGCCGCCATCAACGCCCTCTTGCCGGATATCGAGGCACGCCAGCGCGCGGCAGTGCTCGGCCTGGGCGTGCTGCTGGGCGCACCACCGGAGCGGGAACTGGCCTTGCTCGACGGCCCCCTGGCGCCCTGCACCTTGAAGGCGCTGCCGGTGGGCGAGCGCGCCGACATCCTGCGCCGGCGCCCTGACGTGCTGGCTGCCGAACGGCGCCTGGCCGCGAGCTCCGCCGACATCGGCGTGGCCACGGCCGAGCTGTTTCCCAAGCTCTCCATCGGCGTTGGCGGGGGCTTTCAGGCACTGAGCACCGGCGACTGGTTCGATGCCTCCAGCTCGCGCTTTTCCATCCTGCCACTGGTGTCCTGGCGCTTGTTCGACGGCGGCCGCGTTCGCGCCGAGATCCGGGCGCGCGAGGCGGGGCAGCGGCAGGCCGCTCTCGCCTACGAGCAGGCCGTGCTGGCGGCGCTGGGCGACGCCGAGCGCGCGCTGGGTGACTACCACGGCGGGCTCGACACACTGGAGCGCCGCGGCATGGCGCTGGATGCCGCGCGCGCCAGCTACGGCCACGCCAGGGCGCGCTACGCGGCGGGCGACATCGCACTGGTCGAACTGCTGGCCGCCCAGCGCAGCCTGCACGAGGCCGAAACCGCAACCGCGCGGGCGCATGCCAGCGCCGCCGTGCAATTGGTGGCGCTGTACAAGGCGCTTGGCGGTGGCTGGGATGCGTCCACTGCGACATCGCCCATCGCCCATCCGCTACGGGGCGCCGCCGCCCCCGTCGCATTGTCCAACCCCTGACTCATGACAAGGAGGCCACCGATGCACATCGGCCTGAGCCCCTGCCCAGCGCAGAAGAAGATATGGGAGTGAACATCCCATGAAACTCAGTTTCCTGGGCGCGGCACGGGAAGTCACCGGATCGTGCTTCCTGGTGGAAGCACCCGGCCTGCGCTTTCTGGTCGACTGCGGCATGGTCCAGGGTGGGCGCACGGCAGCGGCGCGCAACCGCGAGCCGTTCCCGTTCGATCCTGCATCCATCAATTTTGTGCTGCTGACCCACGCCCACATCGACCACAGCGGACTGCTGCCCAAGCTCACGCGCGCAGGATTCAAGGGGCCCATCTACGCGACACCAGCGACGGTCGATCTGCTCGGGGTGATGCTGCCCGACAGCGCTCACATCCAGGAAAGCGAGGCGAAGCGGGAGGCCAAGCGGTACAAAGAGAAGACCGTGCCGCCGCCCCTGTATACCCTGCAGGACGCACGCGAGTGCCTGAGGCAGGTGCGGGACATCGGGTACGACCGGGAGTTCACTCCCGGTGCCGGGGTGCGCGTGTGCTTTCGTGATGCCGGACACATCCTCGGATCGGCCATCATCGAAGTCTGGATCACCGAGTACGGTCACACCACCAAGATCGTGTTCAGCGGCGATCTGGGCCAGCCGGGACGCCCCATCCTGCGCGACCCGACACCCATCGAAGACACCGACATCCTCGTCATCGAGTCCACCTACGGCGACCGCCTGCACCAGGATTTTTCGGCCACCGAGGCGGACATGATCGACATCGTCGAGAAAACCCTGTTCGAGCGCGGCGGCAACGTGATCGTGCCGGCCTTTGCGGTCGGTCGAACGCAGGAGGTGCTCTACCACCTACACCGCCTTGCCTAGGAGGGGAGGCTACGCCAACCCAAGGTATTCGTGGACTCGCCGATGGCCACGGAAGCCACGCGCATTACGCGCGAACATTTCGAATTGTTCGATGAGCAGGCGCGGCGTCTGGTCGACTGGCATGGACGCGGCGAGGATCTCCCGTATCTGCACTTCACTGAAAGTGCCGAGGAGTCGATGGCACTGAACCGGATTCGCTCCGGGGCCATCATCATTTCCGCCAGCGGCATGTGCGATGCGGGGCGCATCCGGCACCATCTGCGCCACAACCTGCCGCGCCGCGAATGCAGCATCCTGTTTCCGGGTTTTCAGGCGCAGGGGACGCTGGGCCGGCGCCTGATCGAGGGTGCCGAGCGGGTGCGCATCTTCGGCAACGACATCCCGGTACGGGCCGCGATCCACAGCGTGGGCGGTCTCTCGGCGCATGCCGACCAAAAGGCGTTGCTGGATTGGGCACGTGGTTTCATTCAAGCACCGGCACAAACCTTCGTGGTGCATGGGGAGCTATCCGCCGCGCAGGCCTTTGCCGAGCTCCTTCAGCAGCAGCTCGGCTGGCAGGTCGCGGTCCCCGAACAGGGCCATGCGCTGCGCTGGCCGGATTTTCTGGTGGGCGAGCGATGAGCCGCCCCGAGGATCTCGACGAGCGCCTGAGCGCCATCCTCGAGTCGCCGACCTACCGTCTTGCCTACGAAGACCTCGAACTGCTGGGCGAAGAGGAACTTCGGCCCCTGCGCCTGCAGCTCGAACTGCTCAAGCCCGAGCGCATCCTGCACGGGCAGGGTATCCAATCGACGGTGGTGGTCTTCGGCAGTGCGCGCGTGAGCGATGCCGACACCGCGACCGCTCGCCTCGGCGCACTGGAGCGGCAGGCGCTCGCGGCTCCCGGGAATGCCGGGCTGAAGCAGGAGCTTGCCCGGGCCCGTCGCCGGGTCGAACAGGCGCATCATTATGAGCAGGCACGGCGCTTCGCGAGCCTGATTTCAACACGCTTTCAGCAGCAGGATCGCGCCGATTTCGTCGTCGTCACCGGCGGCGGTCCCGGCATCATGGAGGCCGCCAACCGCGGCGCCTTCGAGGCCGGCGCGCGCTCGGTCGGCCTGAACATCACGCTGCCGCGCGAACAGGCGCCCAACCCCTATATGAGCCCGGAGCTGGCGTTCCGCTTTCATTATTTCGCGCTGCGCAAGATGCATTTCCTGATGCACGCCAAGGGGCTGGTGGCTTTTCCCGGCGGCTATGGCACGCTCGACGAGCTGTTCGAGGTGCTGACCCTGATCCAGACCGGCAAGATGCGGCGGATTCCCGTGGTGCTGGTCGGGCGCGCCTTCTGGCACCGCGTGGTCGATTTCGACCTGCTGCTCGACGAAGGCTATGTCGCCGCAGGCGATCTCGACCTGTTCGACTGCGTGGACGAGGCCGAGGAAATCGGCGCTGCCCTCGAACGCTTTTACCACGGCAAGGCTGCAAAAAATGGTGCGCCTTGAAGGACGTCCCTCGGGGCAGCGCGGCACCAGGGCGCGGCAGACCAGGCAGCGCGCCCCCTTGCTGCTGGCCTGGGCGTTGCTCGGTCCCATGACCGCGCTCGGCGCCGACATCCCGCCCCCTGCCGATCCCTCGTCCTGCCTGCCCGAGCAGACCCTGCGCTGGCGCGGTGGCACCCTGCGCCTGGAAAACGACCTGTTCGCCGGCACCGATCGCAACTACACCAACGGTGTGGCGCTCACCCTGGTTTCACGGGATTTGGAAGGAAGCCCTCGTCCGGAGTGCCTGCCCGCGCCGATCGGCTGGTACGCCCGTTTCATCGGCTGGGCCAACCCTGGCTTCTGGCGCGATTCCGACGGCCCGTCAGTGTCTCAAAACATCGCCGTGCGCTTTGGCCAGGCCATGTACACACCCGAGGACAAAACACGCACCGACGTGATTGCGGACGACCGGCCGTACGCGGGCCTGCTCTACCTGGGCCTGGCGTGGAATCGCCGCGTGCACCCACAAGCCGCCCGTTACGAGATGCTGGACGTGCGTGAGCTGACGCTGGGCGTGATCGGCCCCTGGTCACTGGCCGAGCAATCTCAGAACCTGGTGCATCGCGTGCGCGGCATCGAACGCTTTCGCGGCTGGGGCAATCAGTTGCGCAACGAACCCGCATTTCAGATGGCCATGGAGCGCAAGTTCAAGCCTTACGTGGCGGACGCTGTCCGATCGGGATGGGGCAGCGACGTGATCGGCGGCTACGCCCTGCGGGTCGGAAACATCGAAACCGCCGCCAGCACCGGCGTGGAGTTTCGCTTCGGCTGGAACATCCCGAACGACTTCGGCAGTTACCCCATCCGCCCCGGTGCGGAAAACCGCCCGCCCTCGGCAGTGGCCGATCTGCGCACGGCCACACCGCCATCGCTTCGAGCTCCGAAACCCGGAGCGCATGTCTTCCTGAACCTGGATGCCAAAGCCGTCGCCTGGGATTTCTCGCTCGATGGCAACCTGTTCCGACGCAGCCATCACGTCAGCCGGCGGCCCTTTGTCGCTCAGGCCGCTCTCGGCGTCAGCAGTCAATGGATCATCGCCGGGCGTGGCGTGCGCCTCGCCATCATGCGCGTTTGGAGAACCCGCGAGTTCGACCAGCAGGCTGGCCGACACACATTCGGGTCGATCGCGCTGAGTCTGGAATTTTGAAGATGCTTCGAACCGTTCCTTATTGATTCGGCCCTTGTGTATTTGAATGCAGCTTGATTCCCGGAGATCGGATCAATAGACCCAAAGCATTCGTCAACAACATCAATGGAAAAATTCGTGGGCCAGCCCTTGAAACCCGGATCATTTTTCACAATTGCCTTATCGATAGCCTTGGCAACCGCTACCGTGAAGCTTGGTGCACAGTCCGTCGAAGGCGCAAAGCCGATGGCGCTTCGCGCTGTCATGGAGAGGCTTGACCGTGACATGCAAGCCGTCACTGGTGCGATTTCCAAAGAGGAATGGGCACTGGTCGCCGAATTGGCGCCAAAGCTCGCCAAGCATGCCGAACCACCTTTGTCGGAAAAGATGCGCATCCTCACCTGGCTGGGCACCGACGCCGGAAAGTTTCGGGGTTTCGATGGTCAGGTCCAGAACGCGGCAACGGACATGGAGGATGCCGCCAAGCGCGGTGACGGCCAGGCTGTGATCGCCGCATTCTCCAGGACGCAACAAGGCTGCCTTGCCTGCCACCAGAGCTTCCGCCAATCGTTCGTGGAGCAGTTTTATGGGAGCCGCTGACAGGCACTTGTCCCAGACCGGTTCGCACAAGAAATCATGACGTTCCCAATCGAAGGGGCCTCCTCGAAATACGGGGCGATTCAAGATGTACTTGCACGGCGTGCGTGCCCCGCCTCTGCGCTGCACCTGGCCATGTAGCCGGATGTTCCGGCACACGAACGACATTCGGCAAGTCAAAACCGCACGCGGTAGTAGATCATCGGCCCGCCGTGGCGCGCGCGCAGCATGAGCCGCGAGCCGCCCTGCAGCTGCACACCGATGGCGCCGTACTCCGGAATCAGGTCGCCGTAGCGTGCCGACTGCCACTGCACCTGCACCTGCGCCGTGTAGCCGCCCAAGTCCGTTCCCAGTCCCTGGCCCGCGCCGAATGTTCCGTCGCCCGTCGAGGGCAGGTCCGCCCAGCCCGACACCTTCAACTGCCAACGCCCGAACAGATGGCTGCTCCAGTGCACACCCAGCTGCGGCCCCCAGGAGGCAGGTACCGCGTCAGCTCCCCCGATGACCGCGCCGACCCCACTGGCCAGCGACGGCCATCGCGTGGTCCGCACCCCCAGCGAAACACCCACGCCCGCATCACCCCAACGCGTCACCGCCAAGCGGTTGCCCAAAGCGCCGGGTCGCATTCCATCGGGCAGCGCCTCCATGGAAAGCTCGGCATGCTCCACCGACAATGGTGCGGAGGCACTGTACTGATCCGCCGGTGGTGCTTGTGCCATGGCGACGCAACAGCACAACAGCCCGGTCAGCGTGGCTGCGCGGACGGTGTGCGAGATCGAGTCCATGGCATACCTCCTAGTGCAGGCAAACCGGTTTCTCGTTATGTCTGATGGCAGGCCATGTGTGAAGTTCAAACGCCGCACCTGTCGTGGCGGGGTGTTGGCGCCATGGCATCGGAGCGCGCCTCAACGCGCCTGCGCGGCCCGCGCGCTACGCAGGTACTCTGTTGCCGCCTGCTTCGGGACCGGCATGCTGTAGAGAAAACCCTGGAACTGGTCGCAACCGAGCGCCAGCAGCGCATCACGCTGCTCGGCCAGTTCCACGCCCTCGGCGATGACGCGCAGCCCCAGCCGGTGCGCCAGCGCAATCATGCCCGCGCACAGGGCGGCGTCGCGCGCGTCGGTGTGCATGTCCTTGACGAACTGGCGGTCGAGCTTGAGCCAGCGCACCGGCAGCAGCTTCAGGTAAGCCATCGAGGAATAACCGGTGCCGAAATCATCGATAGCGAGTTCAACCCCGGCCTCCACCAGGCTCCTGAGCACGGCAATGGCCTGATCGGGGTTGCGCATCATCACCGATTCGGTGACCTCCAGGCCCAGCTCGTTCGGACCGATGGCGCGCGCGCTCAAGCTCGCTTGCACGCGCGACAGCAACTCGCCGCTGTTCAATTGGCTCAGAGACAGGTTCACCGCCACCGGGATGCGGCCCAGACCCGCCTGGCGCCATTCGGCCATGGCCTTGCAGGCCTCGTCGATCACCCAGGCGCCAATGTCCACGAGCAGCCCCAGGCGCTCGGCCAGCGGGATGAAGGTGAGCGGTGACACCTGCCCGTGGCCCGGCCGGTTCCAGCGCAGCAGCGCCTCGAATCCGGCAACCGTCCCGTCACGGAGCACCTTGGGCTGGTAATGCAGCTCGAACTGTCCTGCCGCCAGCGCGCTGCGCAGGGCGTTTTCCAGGTCGACGCGCTGGGCCGCCGCCGCGGCAAAACCCGGGGTGTAGAACGTCTTGCGGTCCCTGCCCTGCTGCTTGGCCGCGTACATCGCGGCCTCGGCGCGCTCAAGCAGCACTTGCGCATCCTGGCCATCGCGCGGCAGCATGGCGATGCCCGCGCTCGTCGTCAGCTGCACGCTGCGCCCGCGGATTTCGTAGGGCCGCGCCAGGCTCTGGCGCAATTGCTGCACCTGCGCCGAGGCCTCGTCCGGGTCGGCCACGGGCGCGATCACCACGGCGAAGTCGTCCCCTCCGATGCGTCCGATCAGTGCCGGCTCCGGCAGCGCCTGGCGCAGACGCCGGCCCACTTCACGCAGCAGGCTGTTGCCCGCCTCCTGGCCCAGGTAGCCGTTCACGTACTTGAATTCATCCAGGTCCAGCAGTACCACCGCCGCGTGCCGACCCTGTGCGACGAGAGCGGGAATCTGCCCGGCCAGCGCATGCACGAACTGCTCATGGTTGGGCAGGCCCGTGAGCCGGTCGGTGACGCGCTGCTCCTGCAGGTTGCGCCGCAGGTCCAGCAGCTCGGTGATCTCGGTGGCAAAACCCAGAAGGCACGGCGGCATGCCGGGGTATTGCATGGGCACCCTCACTGTCCAGAAATGGTGCCAGCGGCCATCCGCGCCGAAGAGCGTTTCTTCTCCGGCGTGGCGCTGCATGCGGGTGATCACCTGCTCGTCCAGAAGGCGCAGCGTGCGCGCCGTTTCGGCGTCGAACAGCTCCTCGTCGGTGGCTCCGAGCACCTGCTCCAGCGTGCGTCCATGGAGTTTGCGCGATTTCTCGTTGATGTAGAGGTAGCGCCCCTCGCTGTCCTTCAGGAAGATGTTGGCATCGACGTTTTGCAGCAGCGTGCCCAGCAGGTGGCTGTGCCCGGCGATGCGTTCATTGACGGGAATGTCGGGCGCGATCTCGGTGGAGAAGCCGCACACGCCGATGACTCTGCCCTTGCCATCGCGCAACGGCACCTTCACGGACCAGAACGTGCGCCTGCCGCCGCCGAGCAGCGCGATCTCTTCCTGCTCGTGCACCGTCTTGCCGCTTTCGATCACGCCCCGGTCAGCCTCCTGCAGCAGCAGAGCCTGCGGCGCATCCACGAACTGCGCATCGGTCTTGCCGCGCAGCTGCTCCCAGCTCACGCCGTACAGCTCGCACATGGCTCGGTTGGCGTACACGTGGCGGCCCTGTCGGTCCTTGACGTAGACGCAGGCGCCCACGTGCTCCATGACCTGCGTCCAGGAAAGGGATTCGGGATCTGGCGCCCGCTCGTATGGTTCGGTCATGGAACGAGCACCACGCCCACGACGGGCGCATTGAAAACCGGCGCGCCGCCGCGCACAAGCCCGTTGCAATGGTCGCGCATCACAGCCGGAACGCCGCCATCAGACGGTTCAGATGCTGCGCCTGCTCCTTCAGGTTCATCGCCGCCGCGGTGGATTCCTCCACCAGCGCGGCGTTCTGCTGCGTGGCCTGATCCATGTGGGTGACGGCTTCGCCGATCTGGGCCACGCCCTGGCTCTGCTCGGAGCTGGCGGCGCTGATCTCGCTCACGATGCCCGTCACGCGGCCTATGCTCGCCACCACCTCGCTCATGGTGCTGCCCGCCTGGCTGACCAGCGCATTGCCCTCCTGCACACGGCCCACGCTCTCGTCGATGAGGCGCTTGATCTCCCTGGCCGACTCGGCGCTGCGCCCCGCCAGTGCCCGCACCTCGCTGGCGACCACGGCAAAGCCCCGGCCCTGCTCGCCGGCGCGGGCCGCCTCGACGGCCGCGTTCAGCGCCAGGATGTTGGTCTGGAACGCGATGGAGTCGATCACCTGGATGATGTCGGCGATCTTGCGCGCGCTGTCGTCGATGCCCTGCATGGTATGCACCACCCGCGCCACCACCTCGCCACCCTGCTGCGCGATGGCACTCGCGCCCTGGGCAAGCTGATCCGCCTCGCGGGCATGGTCGGCATTGAGCTGCACGGTGGAGGAAAGCTCTTCCATCGAGGCCGCGGTCTGCTCCAGCGCGCTGGCCTGGCTCTCCGTGCGGCTGCTCAGGTCCTGACTGCCCACGGCGATCTCGCTGCTCGCGGTGGTGATGCCGTCGGTGGCCTCGCGCACCTCGCCCACGAGGCGGCGCAGCGCATCCTGCATCTGCTTGAGCCCCTGCATCAGGCTGCGGCCATGGCGCGTGACAGGCACCTCGAAGGCAAGGTTGCCCTCGGCGATCTGCATCAACGCGTCCCGCGCATCGGCTGGGTCGCCCCCGAGTTCGCCATCGACGGTCTTGCGCAAATACAGCGCGAACCCCACCGCCATAGCCACCGCGATCAATGAGAGTGCGGCGGACAGCACGATGATGCGCCGCACCTGCCGCCCGACATCCGCCTGCGCTGCCTCGGAGACCTTGCGGGCGAATTGCCCCTGCTCGATCAGCTGCGCGCGCAGCGCACGCCAGGCGGGTGTCTCGGTGCTGTTGAGCAAGGCGGCCACTGCGCTGGACTGCGCCTGTGCCTTCACTTGTGCCAGCACCTGGGCCTGCGCTTGTGCGTGGGCCGTGCGCAGCGGCGCAAGTTTGGCCAGCCCCGCCTCGAAGGGGGTGCCGCGCCCCGCGGCACCGGTGTCGGCGTAGGCTTGCTCGTAGGCCCCCTGCGCCGCATCCAGGTTCTTGTACGCCTGCGGATTCGCCGGGTCGAGCACGATGTTGCGCAGCGCCTGCCCTGTCTGCAAGCCCTGCGCGTACATCTCGGACAGGCCCGCGCTGATGCGCTGCTCGACCCGGATGTAATGGTTGAACCGGCTTTCGGTGTAGACGAGTCCGCCGATGCTGGCCGCCAGGCTCAGGATGAACAGTGCCGCCGGCAGGACGGTACAGAGCAGAAGTTTGGAGCTGAATTTCATGGCGAACCAGGGTCGAGGGCCTGACCGATTATTGGGCCAAATGCGGCCCGCGTGCCGAGGGGCGCACCGCGCAGGCCGCGTCGGTTGCATTCAGGCAGCCGTGGCCCCGACCGCCTCGATCATCTTGAGCTCGGGTGCACTGAGCAGTGCCTGCATGTTGATCAAGATCAGCATCCTCTGCCCCACGCTCGCGATGCCGCGCACGAAGGCGGCGTCGAGCTGCCCCTCGAAGTGCGGTGCCGGCTTGATCTGCTCCTGGGCAAGCTGCGCCACGTCGGCCACCGCGTCCACCACCACGCCCACCGTGGTATCGGCGATGTCGAGGAAGATCACCACGGTGAAATCGTCGTACTCGACCCTGTCGCAGCCGAGCTTGATGCGCAGGTCGATGATGGGCACGATAGTGCCGCGCAGGTTGATCACCCCTTTGATGAACTCGGGCGTTCCCACCATGCGCGTGGGCTCTTCGTAGGAACGGATTTCCTGCACTTGAAGGATGTCTATGCCATATTCCTCCTTGCCGAGGCGGAAGGTCAGGAATTCCGAAATTTCCTGCGCAGCCGCGGCTTCACTGCGGCGTTCCATGGTGGCGGTGGACATGCTCTTCTCCATTCTTCAAACAGACATTGGCAAGGCGTGACCGCTTATCGTGGCACAGCCTGCATCGGCACGGGGTCGCGCGTGCAACAGCGCGACCCGGGCCATCGGGGCAATCAATAGGTTTCCCAATCACACCCTTCGGTGACGGTCTCGGGCTCGCGCACGCTGGTCGTGAGTTTCTTCGGCGCCGTCCTGGCCGGCGCGGCCTTGGGTTCGGGCCTGGGTTCGGCCTTGCGCGCCAGCGGCTTCGGGGGCGTGGCCTGCGCCGCGCGCACCTCCTTGCGTGCTTGAGCCGCCGGTTGCGACAGCGCCCGTGATTCATCCAGCTTGAACGTCTGCACCGCCTTCACCAGTTCCTGCGCCTGACCTTCCAGGCTGGCGGCCGCGGCCGCCATCTCCTCGACGAGCGAGGCATTCTGCTGCGTCACCTGGTCCATCTGCGAAACGGCTTCGCCCACTTGCCCCACGCCCTGACTCTGCTCGTGGCTGGCGGCGCTGATCTCACCCATCAGGTCGGTCACGCGGTGGATCGCCTGTACCACTTCCTGCATCGTCTCGCCGGCGGTGTTCACCTGCGCGGTGCCCGATTCGATGCGCTGCACGCTGTCGGTGATCAAGGTCTTGATCTCCTTCGCGGCCTCGGCCGAGCGCCCCGCGAGCGCGCGCACCTCGGAAGCCACGACGGCGAAGCCCCGGCCCTGCTCGCCCGCGCGTGCCGCTTCCACCGCGGCGTTGAGCGCGAGGATGTTGGTCTGGAACGCGATGGAGTCGATCACCTGGATGATGTCGGCGATCTTGCGTGAACTTTCGCTGATGCCCTGCATGGTGCGCACCGCCTCACCCACGGCCGAGCCGCCGCGCTCGGCCACCTCGGAGGCGGACTTGGCGAGCTGGTTGGCTTGCTGCGCGTTATCCGCGTTCTGGCGCACCGTGGAATTGAGCTGCTCCATGGAGGCGGCGGTCTCTTCCAGGGCGCTGGCCTGCTCTTCGGTGCGCGAGCTCAAATCCATGTTGGCCTGCGCGATCTGGCCGCTGGCACTCGCTACCGACCCCGAGCCGTCGCGCACCTGCCCGACCACGCGGCGCAGGCTCTCCAGCATCTGGCCCAGCGCGTGCAGCAGCTGAGCCGTCTCGCTCTTGCCGCGGGCATCGACCTGCACTGTGAGGTTACCCTCGGCCACGGCTTGGGCGACGGAGACCGCGCGGCGCAGCGGGTTGGTGATGGCTCGGATGATCCAGAGCGCCAGAATGATCGCCAGCACCAGCGCGATGGCGGCAGCGGCCCAGACGGAAGTCTGCAGTGATCTGGCGCTCTGATGTGCCGCGTCGACCGAACGGCCGAGAAGTTCCTTCTGGAAATCCTTGAGCTCGGCTACCGCTTTCATGTAAGAGGTCAGCAGGGGCCGCAGATCAGAGTCGAGGTAGTCGCGCGCCGAACCGCCATTGCCCTTGCCCATCAAGGCGAAGAATTCGTCCTGGCCCGCGATGTATTTGACGCGCTGCGCGGCGATGGCTTCATGCAACGCCCGGCCCCTGGGGTCGATCAGGGCTGTCTTGAGCCGCTGCATCAGCCCGCCGATCTTGTTTCGGGCTTCGAGCAGGCGCTGTTTCGCCTGCTGGTACCCCTCGGGAGTTTGCACGAGCAGGGCATCGCGCTGGTCAATCGCGATCTCGGAGAGCTGCTCGTCGATGCCGCTGATCATCTCCAGGCGCGGCATGTCCTGCTCCACGACCACGCCAAACCCGCTTTCGAGCCTGCCACCCTCCCACAGCGCCACCGCTCCCAAGGCAAGCATCAGCGCGCACATGAGTGCGAAACCCAGCATCAGGCGGGTGGAAATTTTCATGTCTTTCATCGTTGTCTCCTTAGAATTTTTGAGTCAGGCAATCACACCGATTTCATTCGGGTTGATGGCTCGATGCGACAAGATGAGGCCACTTGATACGCAGGTATTTGACCGCGAAAGAATCCGCCTTGGGAAGTACCTGGTGGCCGGGTCTGTCTGCGCCAAACTGGCAACCTTGGAAGCGGCAACCCATGCTGCTCTTCCCGGCCCACAGCACAAGATGAATTCCGAACAAACAACAATGGGTTCTGGCCAACGCCTTGCAAAAGATCAACTTTTCGGAATGTCCGGATCTGAACTGCAGCGCCGCCCCGTGGTGGCGCTGCTGCTGTACGAGAACATCGGGCCCTTCCATCTGGCGGGCCCCTTGCTGGTGTTCGGCTACAGCGGGTTCGGCACTTCCTGCATCGACATCAGGATGTGCGCGGTCGCCCCTGGAATGATTCATACCCTGGCTGGTTTCGACATCAACGCGACGGGTGATCTGGAGGCTCTGACGAAAGCGGACGCGGTGGTGGTGCCCGGCTGGCACTCGGTGGATACCCCCGTACCCGAGCCACTCAAGCAGGCACTGCACAAGGCACACGCGCTAGGCGCGCACATCGTGGGGCTGTGCCTGGGCGTGTTCGTACTGGCGGGTGCGGGACTGCTCGCTGGGCGGCGCGCCACCACGCACTGGGCTCGCGTGCCCCTGCTGGCCGAGCGTCATCCCGGCATCCGGCTGCAGTCCGACGTGCTCTACACCGTCGAGGACCGCCTCTGGACCAGCGCCGGCGGGGCGTCGGCCATCGACATCTGCCTGCAGCTGCTGAGAAAATTATGCGGCCCCGCCGTGGCCACGGAAGTGGCGCAGCGGATCGTCAGCGCGCCGCAGCGCGCGGGTGCGCAGCAGCAGCGCCTGGGCAGTCCCATCGTGCGGACGGACGCCGACCGCAAGGTGCGTGGCACGCTCGATTGGGTGAGCTTGCACCTGCATGAAGCCATCGGTCTGGAGGCGGCAGCCGCCCGGACCGGCCTGAGCGTGCGCGCCTTCACGCAGCACTTTCGGCAGATCACCGGCACCACGTATGGCCAGTGGCAGTTGCACCAGCGCCTGCTGCTGGCCCAGCAACTGCTGCACGGCACCGATCACACGGTGGAGGAAATCGCCGAAAAGGGGGGCTTCGCCACAGGCACTTCGCTGCGCCAGCACTTCAGGCGCCGCTTCGGCCAGACGCCGGGGCAGTACCGCGAGGCCGCTCCAAGCCACGGGCAACACGGACCCGACGGCGGTTCAGGCCAGAGGGCTGCGTGAGCCACCCCCCTCAAGCCGGTGGATCCTCGACCCGGATGTGCCCCCACATCAATCGGCCGGCCACCACGAGGCTGAGCACCAGCCCGATCAGCAGCAGTACCTGCCCCAGGCGTTGCTGGTCATCGAGCAGGTAAGTGCTGCACAGCCGGTTGGGCGTGGCCAGGTAGAGCCAGCCCAGGCGAAACGCCGTGGCCACGGCCTCCAGCAGCAGCACGGCGCGCAGCACGAAACCCGCGCGCGGCCAGCTCAGCGCCAGCGGCGCACCGAGCAGCAGGGGAATGCTGGTGAACTTGGCCAGCGCCGCCCAGGGCTGCTGCACGGCCTCGTCGAGCATGCGCGGCACCATCCAGAGCATGCCGACGAACGAGGCCAGCAGGAAGCCGTTGATGCCGCGGTGGTTCCAGCGTGCCAGGCGCTCGCGCCAGGGCGGCGGCAGCGGCGCCACCAGCCACACGCCCGCCAGCGCCAGCAGGGGCATCTGCACCAGCATGTGCAGCGTCATGCTGGCTTCAAGCGGCGCGCGCAGCGGCGGCAGGGCCAGCGCCAGCCACAAAGCCGCGCCCAGCCACGCCTTGTGCCGTGCGGCCAGGCTCATGAAGCGATGCGCTGACGCACCCATGCCTCCGCCTGTTCGTGGGCATCCCAATCGACGATCCGCACCAGCCGGCCGCGCGGATCGACAATGGCGATGGCTGCGTTGTGCACGTATCCACCCATCCGGTCGGGCACGACGACGACGCCGAAGGTGCGCAGCAGCAACGCCAGGTCCGAAGCCTGCAGGGGCCGCGCGGCAACCCAGCCCGTGCCGCGGTCGCCCGAGCGCCGCTGATAGGCTTCCAACTGCCGCGGTGTGTCGTGGCCTGGGTCGAAGCTGATGCTCAGGAGCGCGACCTGCCCAGTGGAAATCGGCCCGGCGAGCCGCCGCTGCAGCCGTGCGAATTCGTTGCCCTGTACCGAGCAGTAGGTTTCGCAACGGGTGTAGATGAAATCCACGAGCAGCCAGCGCCCGCGCAGTTGAGCCAGGCTGACGGTCTGTCCGTCCGCCGTCTGCAGCACCACGGAGGGCAAGGGGCGTGCCTGAGCGGCGATGGACAGGCGCCGCGCCGTCTCGGAGGTGAACACGCGAAAGCCATCGGTGGCCGCGGCCAGCGCGGCCACGCCCCCCAGCGCGATCGGCAGGCTAGCGAGCAGCGTTCGCCGTGTCGACACGGGCCGCTCCCGCGCGGGGCGTCTGCAGCAGACCCGCCGTGAGCTGCGCCGCGAAATACAGCATGGCCAGCAGCACCAGCAGGCCGCCGACGGCGCCGACCTGATCGGTGAACAGCCAGGCGTCCAGGTGCTCGGCCATGCGCCGGGGCACGCTCACGCGCCCACCATCGAGGAAGCCGAAGAGAAAGACGAGCGCTCCCGCCAGATAAAGCGCAAACACCTTGTGGCCCGTTCCCGAACGGGTGGCGTCGGGCGCACGATCGCCGATCACGTGGTAGATGAAGCCCAGGGTCATCGCCACCACGCCCAGCAGCAGATAGAAGTGGAAATGTCCGGGCACCCACTGCGTGTTGTGCATGGTCAGGTTCACGCGGATGGTGCTGTCCAGCAATGCGCCAAAGCCGCCCGTAACCCAGCCGAAGAGCGCAAGCACCAGCAGCATGGGCGGCAGGCTCCACTTGAAATCGGCGCGGTAGAGGTTGCTCAGTGCCCCCCAGGTGGTGACGATGACGACCGGAAAACCCGAACCCCAGGACGCGATCTGGCCCATCACCAGCATCCAGTGCGGCATCGCGTAATCCATCAGGAGGTGATGGGGAAAGACGATGATCACCAGCATGGAAGTCGCCGCCCAGCCCCAGAGAAACGGGCGCGAGAGCGCATACGGCCGGTGTGTGTAACGCGGCAGCAGTTCGTAGATGGCGATCACGCCCATGTAGATCGCCGCATTGATGTACATGTGCCCGAACCAGTAGATCAGCGTCTTGATCATCACCGCATCGAGCTTGATCTCGGGGAAAAAAATGCTGACCAGGCTCATCACCAGCGCCACCGCGCCGGCCAGGATGCCCAGGGTGTTGGCGATGACCATGCTGGTGCTCGCCACCACGGCCTTGGGATGGTCGGGGTCGATGATGCCCCTGAAGAGCCAGTGCAGGCCCAGGGCGCGCGCGAGATTGCCGTGCACCTTGATGATGCCGGCGGCGGCGTCCATGTAGAACACGAGCGAGCCGACGCCGATCAGCAGGTAGCCCAACATGAACAGCGCCGAGGCTCCCGGCGACCACAGGCCCATGCCCTGCATGGGCAGCGGGTACAGGAAGGTCCACAGCGCCGCGTAGCCGCCGCCGAAAATGGCCCCGATGATGCACAGTGCGCCCAGCATGAAAAGCACGTAATTGGTGGCGAACGCCCACAGGTGCAGCGTCACGTACTTTCGCAGGAAGAACCACATCGTTGCCGTCGTGATCATCACCGAGGTGCCGACCATGCCGGCGCCATGCATGGACAGCAGCTGGTAGAACCAGTCGGACGGCACGCCCAGCCAGCGCGCCTGCGTCATGCGCATGACGACGCCCAGCAGCATCATGAGCACGAAGAGCAGCAGCCCCGTGACGAGGTAGAGGTTGAAGGTGAGGCGTTCGCCACCGGCGAGACGCTCTTCCTGCGGGTAGAGGGTGAGCGAGGCCATGGTCACTGTCCTTTCGCCGCGAGAACTTCAAAGGTGGCGGTCATGGGTCCGTGCCCGACGCCGCAGTATTCGATGCACTGCACGGTGTAGATGCCGGGCTCATCGAAGGTGTAGAGCAGGTGGTTGGTGTAGCCGGGCATGGCCTGCGTCTGCGTGACGATGCGGCCACTCGGCGCGTAGATGGCGAAGCCGTGATTGACGTCGTCGCTCGTGACGCGAAATTCCACGGCGCTGGCTGCGTTCACCTTGTCGGGCTTGAGCTCCCACGACCACATGCGGCCGACGGCCTGCACCGTCTGCGGCGCGCCCAGCGCCTTGCCCTGCGCGGGAATCGGGAAGTGGCGCAAGGTGGCCCAGGTGCCGACGATGAATGCCACGGCCATCAGGGCGAAGAGCCGCGCCTGCCAGGTGTGCGACGCATGCATTCGCGCCGCGGCATCACCGGCGGGCTTGCCCACCTGCATGATGACGAAGATGAACCCCAGGGTGATCAGCGCCGCGCCAACCAGCCAGACCGTCAGGATCACGTCTTGATTTGTCATGTGTCTCCTCGCTTCCCGTGAATGCATCAGGGGATACCGGCAGCTTCAATTCGCCGCGGCAGTCTAAAGGGAGCGACTGGAGAAAGCTACAACTATTTGGAGGCGGCGCCAGGGCGTGGCCTGCAAGGCCCCGAACCCGCCCGACCGAAGCTCACGCCCAGGGCGCGATCCAGCCACCCCCCAGCGCCTGCACCAGCACGACCACGGCCTGCTGGCGCTGCAGTTGCAGCTGCATCAGCGAGCGGCGCGCGCCGAGCGTGGCGGCCTGCGCCGTCACCACGCTGGTGTAGGCCGACAGGCCCGCCTGGTAGCTGTTGAGCGTGCGCTGCTCGGCGCCCGCGGCGGCCTCGGCGGCGGCCTGCTGGTGCGCGATCTGGCGCGCCAGCGCATCGAGCGCGGAGAGCTGGTCTTCGACCTGCCCCATGGCGGTGAGCGCGCTCTGGCGGTACTGGGCGCTCGCGGCCTGCTGCGCGGCGATGGCCTGCTGCACGGCGGCGTCGCGCGCACCCGCGTCGAACAGCGTTTGCGCCAGGCTCGCGCCCAGCGACCAGGTGAGCGTGGGCACCGAGAGCAGATCGGCGATGCTGCCCGCCGCACCGCCCGCGCCCGCGCTCAAGGAAAGGCTGGGAAACCACGCGGCCTGCGCGGCGCCGATGCGCGCGTTGGCGGCGGCGACGGCACGCTCGGCCGAGGCCACGTCCGGGCGGCGCAGCAGCAGTTCCGAAGGCAGCAGCGGCGGCACGACCGGCACGGTGCTGCGCCAGGCGGCGGTCTCCAGCGCGAACTGCGCGGGCGCCCGGCCTAGCAGCAGCGCCATGGCGTGCTCGGCCGTGGCGCGGCTGCGCCGCAGGCTCTCGCGCGTGGCGCGGGCGTTTTCCAGCGTGGTCTGCGCCTGCAGCAGGTCGGTATGCGCGGCGATGCCTGCGCGATAGCGGTTGTCGGTGATCGACTGCGCGCGCACATAGCCCGCGATGATCTCGTCCATCAGCAGCGATTCGGCATCGAGCTCGCGCACCTGGAAATAGGCCTGCGCCAGGCTGGCTTGCGCCGCCAGGCGTGCGCCGGCCAGATCGGCCTCGCTGGCCTCAAGCTGCGCCTGCTGGCTCGCCACGCCAGCGGCGATGCGGCCCCAGAGGTCGGGCGCCCAGCTCGCCGCAAGGCCGGCGCTGGCGCTGCCGTGCGCGGGGTCGCCAGAGCGCTGCGCCGCCGCCTGCACGCCCAGCGTGGGCAGGCGCTGCGCTTCGCTCTGGCGCAGCAGCGCCTGCGCCTGCGCCACGTTGGCGGCCGCAGCGGCGATGTTCTGGTTGCCCACTTCCACCTGCGGCGCCAGCGCATCCAGCACCTCATCGCCGAAGAGCTGCCACCACCGGCCATCTTGCCACTGCCTGTAAGCGGCGGTGCTCACCCAGCCTTCGGGCGCGGCGCTCTTCCAGTGCGTGGGCAGCGGCGCATCGCTCGCCTTCGGCGGCGTGACGCTGGAGCAGGCGGCAAGCAGCGCAAGGGAAAATATCAAGCAAAAAAAGGCTCCAGCGCTTTTCTGTAAAGCGTGAGCAGCTATCAAAACAGGTTTATTCATGCTCCCTCCATGGCGGGCAGCGGTTGGCTCCCCGCCGCTGGTTTGCGGCGGCGCAATCTGTCCAGCAGTACGTAGACCGCCGGCGTGGTGAGCAGCGTGAGCAGCTGGCTCGCGATCAGGCCGCCGACGATGGTCACGCCCAGCGGCTGGCGCAGCTCGGCCCCCTGCCCGAAGCCAATGGCCAGCGGCAGCGCGCCCAGGCCCGCGGCCAGCGTGGTCATGAGGATGGGGCGAAAACGCAGCAGGCAGGCCTCGCGTACCGCCTGCACCGCCGTGAGGCCGCGCGCACGCTCGGCGTCGAGCGCGAAGTCGATGATGAGAATGGCATTCTTCTTGACGATGCCGATCAGCAGGAACATGCCGACCAGCGCCATGATGGAGAACTCCATCTTCAGCAGCATCAGCGCCAGCAGCGCGCCAAAGCCCGCGCTGGGCAGCGTGGTGAGCACGGTGACGGGGTGGATCAGGCTCTCGTAGAGCATGCCCAGCACGATGTAGATCACGACAATGGCCGCGACGATGAGCAACCCCTGCTGCGACTGCGTCTGCGCCGCCTGCGCCAGCGCGCCGCTGAAGGCGCCGCGCACATTGTTGGGCATGCCGATGGCGTCCACGGCCTGCAGCACGGCGTCCCTGCCCTGCTCGACCGAGACGCCATCGCCCAGGTTGAACGAGAGCGTGCTCGACAGCTCGCCACCGTCGTGCCAGACGCTGGCGGGCACGGCGCGTTCGGAAAACCGCGCGAATTCCGAGAGCGGCACCATGGTGCGGGGCGCGGTGGAAATCGGCGTGCCGGTGGAGCCGCTCCTGAGCGCCGGGTTGGCCGAGACACCGGCGGCCGCGCCGCCCGCGGCCACCATCACGTCGTGCAGCACCACGGGCGATTGCGCATGGCGCGGCGCCCACTCCATCACCACGGTGTACTGGTTCAGGTCGCTGTACATCGTGGTCACCTGGCGCTGGCCGAAGGCGTTGTAGAGCGCGGCATTGATGGCCGATGGCGCCACGCCCAGGCTCGCGGCCTTGGCCCGATCGATCTCGATGAAGGCCTCGACACCGTTGTCGCTCTCGTCGTCGTCGACGTCCGTGAGGCGCGCATCGCGCTTGAGCTGCGCCGAGAGCCTGCGCGTCCAGGTCTTGAGGTCGGCCTGCGTGTCGGCCTTGAGCGTGTACTGGTAGGTGGCGTTGCTGCTCCTGCCGCCCATGCGCAGCTCCTGCGCGGGGTTGAGGAACACGCTCAACCCCGTGATTTTCGACAGCCGCGGGCGCAGGCGGTTGATGACGGCGCGCGTCTTCTCGCCCTGCGGCCGCTCGCTCGCGGGCTTGAGCGCGGCGAAGAGAAAGCCACCGCCCGCGCGCGCGCCTCCGGCAAACGCCACCACCGTGCCCACGGAAGAATCGGCGCCAATGATGTCCGCCGCCTGCTGCAGCTTGTCGCCGAACGCGCCGGTGGAAATGCTCTGGTCGGCACGCAGGCCGGCGAAGAACTGGCCGTTGTCCTGCTCGGGGAAAAAGCCCTTGTCGATGTGCACGAACAGATAAGCGCTCAGGCCGATCACCACCGCCAGCACCAGCATCACGAACCACGGAAAGGCCAGCGACCAATCCAGCGCATGCTCGTAGGCGCGCACCAGAGCGCGCTGACCCGCGGCCAGCAAGGCGCGCAGGCGACCCGCGCCGCTGCGGCGCATGGGTGCGGCGCGGTCGGCGCGCACCGGCAGCAGCTTGACGCACAGCATGGGTGTGGTGGTGAGCGAGATGACGAGCGAGATCAGCACCGCGATGCAAAGCGTCATGGCGAATTCACGGAACATCGCGCCGACGGCGCCGCTTTGCAGCAGCAGCGGCAGAAACACCGCCACGAGCGAGACGCTGATGGTGAGCACCGTGAAGCCGACCTCGCGCGCGCCCTCGAGCACCGCCGTGCGCCGTGCCACGCCCTGCTCCAGATGGCGCGTGATGTTCTCGATCACGACGATGGCGTCGTCCACCACGAAGCCCGTGGCCACCGTGAGCGCCATCAGCGTGAGGTTGTTGAGCGAATAGCCCAGCAGCGCCATGAACGCGAACGTGCCCAGCAGCGAAACCCCCGTGGCCACCGCCGGGATCAGCGCGGCGCGCAGGTTGCGCAGGAACAGCCCCACCACCAGCACCACCAGCAGCACGGCGATCGCGAGCGTGATCTCCACCTCGTGCACCGAGCCGCGCACCGGCCCGGTGCGGTCGATCGCCACGTGCAGCTCGACGTCCTGCGGCAGTTGCGCGCGCAGCTGCGGCAGCAGCGCATCGATGGCGTCGGCCGTGGCGATCAGGTTGGCGTCGGGCTGCTGCGTGATGTTGACGACGATGGCCGGCTGCCCGTTGAACGAGCCGCGCGTGCGTGTGTCCTGCACGCTGTCGATCACCTGGGCCACCTGCGACAGGCGCACCTCGGCGCCGCCGCGCATGCCGACGATGAGGTCGCGGTAGTCCGCCGCGCGCAGGCCCGGCGCGGGCGTGAGCACCTGCAGTGCCCGCCCCTGTTCGGCACCGCCGAGCTCGATCACGCCCTTGGGCCGGTTGGCGTTGCTCGCCTGCAGCGCGGCGCGCACGTCGTCGCTGCTGATGCCCAGCTCGTGCAGCGCGAAGGGGTTGAGCTCCACGCGCACCGCGGGCTGCGAGCCCCCGCCCAGCGTCACGTCGCCCACGCCCGGCACCTGAAGCAGGCGCTGGCTCATGATGTTGTTGACCGCGTCGAAGATCTGCCCCGGCGTGCGCGTCCTGGACGTGAGCGCGAGGATCATGAACGGCTGCGCCGCGGGGTTGGCCTTGCGGTAGGTCGGGTTCGTGCGCAGGTTGGCCGGCAGGTCGATGCGCGCGGCGTTGATCGCGGCCTGCACATCGCGCGCGGCGCTGTCGATGTTGCGATCGAGGTCGAACTGCAGCACCACGCGGGTCGAGCCGGTGCTGCTGGAGCTTGTCATCTCGTTGACACCCGCGATCGTGCCCAGCGTGCGCTCCAGCGGCGTGGCCACGGTGCGCGCCATGTCGGCGGGGCTCGCGCCCGGCATGTTGGCGCTCACGAAGATCACCGGGAAGTCCACGGCGGGCAGGCGCGAGACCGGCAGCGTGAGAAAGGCGGCGATGCCGGCGAGCGCCAGGCCGATGGTGAGCAGGACGGTGGCGACGGGGCGCTGGACGAAGGGGTGCGAGAGGTTCATGTGGCGTCTCTCGTGTGCCCTTGGACACCGCAGTGGGCTTTGGCGATGACGTCAGTGCGGATGCACCGGAGCCGGGTCTCGCCCCGGCGGGCGAGGTTCTTTTCTTTGCTTCGCCAAAGAAAAGTACCCAAAAGAAAGGCGACCCTGCTGTCCGTGTCCCTTCGCTGCGCTACGGGCAACCTGCGATGCTCGCGCGCGGGACGTGCCGCGTAACTCACTGCGTGCCCTGCGGGCACTCCGTTCGGACAGACGCGGCAAGTCAGTTCACGAAGGCGTGCGTCCTGCGGCGCACGCCCGCCCCGCGCACTGCGCTTCTCGGCACGGCCAGAAGGGAGTTGGAACCGGGAGCGGGAACCCGGGACACGAGGCCGAGCGCAGCGATGGCCCGTGTCCGGTCTTCCATCCCCTTGGGCTGCGCCTGCGGCGGGGTGTTTGCGGCGGGTGCCGCGGCTGTCTGAGCGGAGCGCGCCAGCGCGCAGCGAGTTCCGCGGCACCCGCCGCAAACGCGCCGACGCAGGTTGCCCTGAGCGCCAGCGAAGGGTCGCAGACCGTGGGGTCGCCTTTTCTTGGCTTACTTTCTTTTGGCGAAGCAAAAGAAAGTGAGTGCGCCGCCGGGCGCATATCCCGGCTCCCGCCGCGTGCGAAACGCAGGGCAACGCAAAAGCTCCAAGCCCCCCACAAAGGGGCGAAGGATCCAAGAAGAGGCACTGGCCGTTCATTGCAGCGCCTCCCGCCGCTTCGCACCACTCCCCAACCGGTCAAACCACACATAAATCACCGGTGTGGTGAACAGCGTGAGCAACTGGCTCAGCACCAGCCCGCCAAAGATCGAAATCCCGAGCGGGCGCCGCAGCTCCGCCCCATCGCCCCAGCTCAGCATCAGCGGCACGGCCGCCGCCAGCGCCGCGAAGGTGGTCATCAGAATCGGCCGAAAGCGCAGCAGCGCCGCCTGGTGGATCGCCTCGACCGCGCTCTTGCCCTCGCCGCGCTCGGCCTCGATGGCGAAGTCGATCATCATGATCGCGTTCTTCTTGACGATGCCGATCAGGAGCACCAGGCCGATGATGCTCACCACATCGAGAGCGTGGCCGGTGAATTCCAGCGCCAGCAGCGCGCCCACCCCGGCCGAGGGCAGTGTCGAGAGGATGGTGAGCGGATGCACGTAGCTCTCGTACAGCACACCGAGCACGATGTAGACGCAGACCACGGCCGCGAGGATGAGCCAGAGCTGGTTGGCGAGCGACTTCTGGTACGCGCCCGCGGCGCCGGTAAAGCGCAGCGTGATGCTGGCGGGCAAGGCGGCCTCGGCGGCGGCCGCGCGCACGGCCTCCACGGTCGCGCCCAGGCTCACGCCGGGGGCGGTGTCGAAACCCACGGTGGCCGCCGGGTACTGGCCCACGCGCTGCACGGTGAGCGCTGCGGGCTCCTGCACCACCTGCGCGAAGGACGAGAGCGGCGTCGTGCCCCCGCCACTGGTCTTGATGGGCAGATCGCGCAGCGTCTGCAGGCTCGCGGCGCCCTGGCGCTCGGCTTCCAGAATCACGCGGTACTGGTTGGTTTCGCTGAAGATGGTGGAGACGATGCGCTGGCCGAAGGCGTTGTAGAGCGTGTTGTCCAGCGCGCTCGTGGCCACGCCCAGGCGCGCGGCGGTGTCGCGGTCCACGCGCACCATGGCCGAGGGCGCGGTCTGCCCGGCGCTGGTGGTGGCGTGGCGCACCTCGGGCAGGCGGGCGACCACGCCGACGAGCCTCTGCGCCCATTCGTCGACGAGCTTCGTGTCCACGCCTTCGAGGTCGAAGCGGTATTGCGTGGGCCCGGTGTCCGAATCGATGGTCAGGTCCTGCGTGGGCTGCAGGAACAGATCGGCGCCCGCCACCTCGCGCGCCACCTGCTGGCGCAGGCGCTGCATGACGGCGTCCTGCGATTCGCCGAACAGCGTGCGCGGCGCGAGGTTGATGACCAGCCGCCCCGAAGACAGCGCCGCATTGTTGCTCGCGTCCACGCCGACGACGGAGCTGAGCGAGATCACAGCCGGATCGGCCAGCACGAGGCGCGCAACCTCGCCCTGCAGCAGCGACATGCGTGCAAACGACACGTCGCTGGCCGCCTCCACCCGGCCCTGCAACTGCCCCGTGCTCTGCGTGGGAAAAAGGTCCTTTGGGATCAGGACGTAGAGCAGCGCCGTCACCGCGAAGGTGGCCAGCGCCACCCAGAGCGTGAACACCTGGTGGCGCAGCACCCAGGTCAGGCCCGCGTCGTACCAGCGGATCAGGGTATCGATCACGCCCTGCAGCGCGTGCGCGATGCCACCCTGCGCCTCATCCAGGGGCTTCAAGACACGCGCGGACATCATCGGCACGAGCGTGAGCGAGACCAGCGCCGAAAACAGGATGGTGATCGCCAGCGTCACCGCGAACTCGCGGAACAGCCGCCCGATCACCTCCTGCATGAACAGCAGCGGAATCAGCACCGCGATCAGCGAGACGGTGAGCGAGATGATGGTGAAGCCGATCTCCCCCGCTCCGGCCAGCGCCGCCTGCATGGGCGGCTTGCCCATCTCGCGGTGGCGCGCGATGTTCTCGATCATCACGATGGCGTCGTCGACGACAAAGCCAGTGGCGATGGTCAGCGCCATCAGCGAGAGGTTGTTGAGCGAATAGCCCAGCAAATACATCGCCCCTACCGTGCCCATGAGCGAGATCGGCACCGCGATGCTGGCGATCAAGGTGGCGCGCAGGCTGTGCAGGAAGGCGAAGATCACCAGCACCACCATGACCACGGCGAGGATGAGCTCCATCTCCACGTGCGCGACCGAGGCGCGGATGCCCAGCGTGCGATCCGACAGAACCGCCAGGTGCACGCTCTGCGGCAGGCCCTGTTCGAGCAACGGCAGCTGGCGCTTGATCGCGTCCACCGTGGCGATCACGTTGGCGCCGGGCTGGCGCTGTACGTTGACGATGATCGCGGGGTTCAGCGGTGTCTGCGAGGGCCGGAGACCGCTCTTGATGCCGGTCCAGGCGCCCAGGCGGTCGTTCTCCGAACCATCGATCACCCGCGCCACATCCTTGAGGCGCACCGGCTGGCCGTTCACGTAGGCGACGATCAGCTCGCGGTAGTCCTGCGCCGACAGCAGCTGGTCGTTGGCGTTGATGCTGTACTGGCGCGTGGGGCCGTCGAAGCTCCCCTTGGCGCCGCTGGCGTTGCCCGCGGTGATGGCGCTGCTGATGGCTTCCAGCCCCAGCCCCATGGCCGCGAGTGCCTGCACGTTGCCCTGCACGCGCACGGCGGGGCGCTGTCCGCCCGCAAGCGTGACCAGCCCCACGCCGTTGATCTGGCTGATCTTGAGCGCCAGGCGCGTGTTCACCATGTTCTGCACGTCGGTGAGCGGCAGACTGTCGCTCGTCACCGCCAGCTGCAGGATGGGCGCATCGGCCGGATTCACCTTGGCGTAGACGGGTGGCACGGGCAGATCCGCCGGCAGCAGCGAGCTCGCCGCATTCATCGCCGCCTGCACCTGCTGCTCGGCCGCGTCCATGCCGAGTTCAAGATCGAACTGCAGCGTGACCATGGAGACGCCCGCGCTGCTCACGCTGCTCATGCGTGAGAGGCCCGCCATCTGGCCGAACTGGCGCTCCAGCGGCGCCGTCACCGTGCGGCTCATCACGTCGGGGCTGGCGCCCGGATAGAGCGTCTGCACCTGGATGGTGGGGTAGTCCACCTGCGGCAGCGCCGCCAGCGGCAGAAAGCGCAGGCCCACCAGGCCCGCGAGCACGATAGCCAGCATGAACAGCGCCGTCGCGACCGGGCGCTGGATGAAGAGGCGCGAGACGTTCATGCCCGCCCCTTCGCCTCGGGGCGACGCTGAATAAGTCCTCGCGATGCAGCGCGCCCTGCATGGGGAAGGGATGCAAGGCGCAAAGCGCAGACATAGCCGTAGCTATGGCGAGCATTTGCAACGCCGCAGACCGCCCCAGGCAGGGATGCGATGCGCGCGAGAGGCTTGTTCAGCGTTGCCCTGGCACTCACTGCGCGGCTCCGCGCTCGCTGCGGCGCTGGGCGAAGAAGGCGCGCCGCTCCTCGGGCGTCATCTTCTGCACCTTCTCGCGCAATTCGGCAGGCAGACGGCTCAGGTCGGGCGCTTTGTTTTCGGTAGCTGCTTGCGCTTGCCCACTCTGCGTTTGAGCCTGTTTTTTTCCATCTGCCAGGCGCACCTTGCCGCCATCCTTCACGCGATCGCCCCCCTCGCTCACCACGCGCTCGCCTGCCTTGAGGCCCTGCGTGAGCAGCACCTGCTCGGCATTGGCCAGGCCGCGCGTCACGGCGCGGGTATGCGCCGTGTCTTCGGCGTCGATCACGTAGACGTAGTCGCCTTGCGGTCCGGTCCGCACCGCCGTGACGGGTACCAGCACGCCTTCGGCCTGGCCCAGCTGCAGCCGCGCATTCACGAACTGCCCCGGAAACAGTGCGCCGTCCTTGTTGGCAAAGCGCGCCTTGGCACGCACCGTGCCGGTGGCGGCGTTCACCACGTTGTCCAGCGTCAGGAACTGGCCCCGCGCCAGCGGCTGCGCGCGCGCACGGTCGAGCGCGGCCACCGGCAGCTGGCCCGCCTTCTGCGCCGCGACCACCGCGCTCACGCGTTCCTGCGGCACGGAAAAAACCACGTCGATCGGCGTGACCTGCGTGATCGTGGCGATGCCGCCCGCGCTGCCGCTCGTCACCAGGTTGCCCGGATCGACCGCGCGCAGGCCGATGCGCCCGCCGATCGGCGCGCGTATCGTTGCAAAGCCCACGTTGAGCTCGGCCGAGCGCACGCTGGCGGCGTCCGCCTGCACAGCCCCCTCGAGCTGCTTGACCAGCGCCGCCTGCGTGTCCACGTCCTGGCGCGCGATCGAGTCCTGCGCCAGCAAGGTCTGGTAGCGCGAGAGCGTGAGCCGCGCGGCCACGAGTTGCGCCTCGTCGCGCGCCTTCTGCCCGCGCGCCTGCGCGAGCTGCTGCTCGTAGGGGCGCACGTCGATGCGCGCGAGCACCTCGCCTTTTCTGACCATCTGGCCCTCGGTGAACAGCACCTCGGTCAGCACGCCCGAGACCTGCGGCACCAGCGTGGAGGTGATGGGCGGGGTCACCGTGCCCAGCGCATCGACCACCACGGGCAGCGTGCCCTGCTCGGCCACGGCGGCGCCCACCGTCACGCCGGCCCCGCCTCCACCGCGCCCTGGACCGAAACCACCGGCCCCGGCCGCGGGCGCCTTGCCCCGCTGCGCCAGCCACCACGCGCCACCCGCGAGCAGCGCGATCACCATGAGCGTGAGCATGAAGGAAAGACCCAGGCGATGCAGGCCTGGCGCGGCCCCGGCGGGCGTGGGGGGGTGTTCAGGTTCAGCCATGTTGGAACTCGTGCGCTCTCGTGCGCCCCGCATCGTAGCCAACTCGCGCAAGAACGCGGTATGAGGCCCTTGAAGAAATGTAAAGCGCCCTGGGCGGCACGCACCCACCCATCTCTGTGCCTGCGCGCCGATAAATGACGCCCGCGCACACCTGCCATCCCTACGGGCATTGCGGCGACGCTAGGATGAGCCGTACCATCCACCCGCTATCAGGAAAGGAAGCACCGCCATGAGCGACGACGCAATGCAACTGGGCACGATCACGACACACGGCGACGGCCATCAAGGGCGCCTCACACGCACTTTCGAACACCCGCCCGCCAAGGTCTGGGGCATGCTCACCGAACCGGCCTCGATGGCTCAGTGGCTCAGCAGCGGCACCATAGAGCAGCGCGCGGGCGGCCACGTGCGCATCGATTTCGTCGACAGCGGCATCGTGATCGACAGCCACGTGACGGCGTTCGAGGCAGGCAGGCTGCTCGAATACTCCTGGAGCAGCGGCAGCGAACCGCAGCGCCCGCTGCGCTGGGAACTGGCGCCCGTGGCGGACGGCACGCAACTGACATTGACCGTGGGCGTGCCCGCCGGGGAAGACGCGGCCAAGGCCTGCGCCGGCTTCGAGGGGCATCTGGAGATGCTGGCTGCCGCGCTCGAAGGCGTACCGATCAAGTTCCCTTTCGAGACCTACATGAAGGCGCGTCAGGGCTACAAAGATAGGCTGGGCGCCTGAAAACGACGCGCGGGCTGCGCTTCATCGGCGCAAAATCAGCCACGAAAGGCGAAGGAAACGAACCCATGAAACGCCGTGATGATCTGCCCGACTGGATGTGGTCGGATGCGCTGGCCGCGCTCGACCGCGTGGAGCGCCTGCACCGCCAGCTCTTTCAGCCTCGCCATGCAAGCACCTGGGAGCCGCCCGTCGATGTGCTCGAAACCGTGCACGAGGTGCTGATCTACGTCGCGCTGCCCGGCGTGGAAGCGCACGATGTGCACGCCGCCATCGAAGGGGCCGCGCTCGTCGTCTCGGGCCGGCGCACGCTGCCGCGCGCGCTGCGCACGGCCGCCATCCACCGGCTGGAGCTGCCGCAGGGGCGGTTCGAACGGCATATCGCCCTGCCGCCCGGGCACTACGGCGCGGTGGACGTGAGCAACGAGCAAGGGTGCCTGGTCATACGCCTGCACAAGATGCCATGAGCGAGAACAAGCTGCCCCCATCCGACGAAGCGCGCGTGGCCGCCGCCGCGAGCGCCGATCCCGCCGTCCCCGGCGTTCCGGCGCAGGCACCGCCCGCCGCGGCCGATCTGCCCGAGGATGCGCTGCTCATCGTCGCCATGCCCGATACGGTGCTGTTCCCCGGCACCGTCTTCCCCATCCTGATCGGGCGCGAGTCCTCGGTTGCCGCCGCCGAACAGGCCCTGCGCGCCGAGCGCCCCATCGGCATTCTGATGCAGAAGGACACCGAACTGGCCGAGCCCAGGGCGGCCGACCTCCACGGCATCGGCACCATCGCCCAGATCCTGCGCTACATCACCCTGCCCGATGGCGGGCACCATGTCGTCGTTCAGGGCCAGCAGCGCTTTCGCGTGAAGGAATTCATCAGCGAAACGCCGGTGCTGGCTGTGCGCGCCGAGCCCATCGAAGAGCCCGAAGTCCATGGCACCGACATCGAGGCCCGCGTGCTGCATCTGCGCCAGCAGACGCTGGAGGCGCTGCAGCTGCTGCCCAACGTGCCGCCGCCGCTCGTCGCCGCGGTGCAGAACACCGCGGGCGCCGGGGCGCTGGCGGATCTGGTGGCCGCCTACATGGAGCTGGAGCGCGCCGACCGGCAGGCGCTGCTGGAGACCATCGATGTGGCCGAGCGCATCGACAAGGTCTCGGCGCTGCTGGCCAAGCGCATCGAGGTGATGCGCCTGTCGCAGGAGATCGGCCAGCGCACCAAGGCCACGTTCGACGAGCGCCAGCGCGAAGCCATCCTGCGCGAGCAGATGGCCGCGATCAAGCGCGAGCTGGGCGAAACCGACGACGACGGCAAGACCCAGGAAGTGGCCGACCTGACCAAGGCCATCGACGAGGCGAAGCTGCCACCCGAGGCCGACGAGCTCGCGCGCAAGGAGCTGCACCGCTACCAGCGCATGCCCTCCGAGGCGACCGAGGCCGGCATGGTGCGCACCTACCTGGACTGGCTCGTCGCCCTGCCCTGGGCCGAGCCCGAGCCGCGCGCCATCGACATCGCCGCCGCGCGCCAAGTGCTGGACGAAGACCACTACGGCCTGACCAAGATCAAGCAGCGCATCATCGAATTTCTCGCCGTGCGCAAGCTCGCCCCCCAGGGCAAGGCGCCCATCCTGTGCTTCGCCGGGCCGCCCGGCGTGGGCAAGACGTCGCTGGGCCAATCGATCGCGCGCGCCATGGGGCGGCCGTTCGCGCACGTGAGCCTGGGCGGCGTGCACGACGAGGCCGAAATCCGTGGCCACCGGCGCACCTACATCGGCGCGATGCCGGGCAACATCATCCAGGCGATCCGCAAGGCCAAGGCGCGCGACTGCGTGATGATGCTCGACGAGATCGACAAGATGGGCGCGGGCGTGCAGGGCGACCCATCGGCCGCCATGCTCGAAGTGCTCGACCCGGAGCAGAACGGAGCGTTTCGCGACAACTACCTGGGCGTGCCGTTCGACCTCTCGCGCGTGGTCTTCATCACCACCGCGAACATGCTGGAGAACATCCCCGGGCCGCTGCGCGACCGCATGGAGATCATCGAACTGGCGAGCTACACCGAAAACGAGAAATTCGAAATCGCGCGCCGCTACCTCGTGCGCCGCGAACTCAAGGCCAATGGCCTGCTCGAGACACAGGCGGGCGTAGCGGACGACGCGCTGCGCCACATCATCCGCGACTACACGCGCGAGGCCGGCGTACGCAGCCTGCAGCGCGAGATCGGCCGCGTGCTCCGGCATGTGGCGGTGCGCATCGCCGACGGCTCGGCCGCGCAGATGCAGATCGCCGCGGCGGACCTCGCCGCCATCCTCGGCCAGCCGCGCTTCGAGAACGACGTGGCCATGCGCACCGCCATCCCCGGCGTGGCCACGGGCCTGGCCTGGACGCCCGTCGGCGGCGACATCCTCTTCATCGAGGCCACGAGCTACCCCGGCAAGGGCGGCCTGATCCTCACCGGGCAGCTGGGCGACGTGATGCGCGAGAGCGTGCAGGCCGCGCTCTCGCTGGTCAAGCACCGCGCGGCCGAGCTCGGCATCGACCCGAAAAAACTCTCGGAAGTGGACATCCACGTGCACGTGCCCGCCGGCGCCACGCCCAAGGACGGGCCGAGCGCGGGCGTGGCCATGTTCACCGCGCTGGTCTCGCTGCTGACGAACCGCAGCGTGAACAGCGACACCGCGATGACCGGCGAGATCAGCTTGCGCGGCCTGGTGCTGCCCGTGGGCGGCATCAAGGAAAAGATCATCGCCGCCGCCTCGGCCGGCATCACGCGCGTGATGCTGCCCGCGCGCAACCGCCGCGACTACGACGACATCCCGGCCGAGGTGCGCGAGAAGCTGCAGTTCGTCTGGCTGGAGCGCGTGGACGAGGCGATCGCGGCGGCGCTCGAACCCGCGCCGGCTAGCGCCGATTGACGAGCCAGATTCCGGGCAGAATGAGCAGCAGCCCCACCACGTGATAGACGTGGATGGGCTCGCCCAGGATCAGCCAGGCCATCACGGCCGCATACGGCGGCCCGAGGTAGAGCACCACGCCCGCGCGCGCCGCGCTGGCGCAGCATGAAGGTGTAGCCCAGGTAGGCGGCAAAGCCGGGCAGCACGGCCGCGGCCAGTGCCAGCAGCACGCCGTGCACGCTCCACACGGGCAAGGGGCCGGTGGCAGCCTCCCAGGCGGCAAAGGGCAGGATCACGAGCACGCCCGCAAAACTCATCACGCCCAGGCGCGCCAGGTCCGTGATCGGCGTGCTCCAGCGCCTGAGCAGGATGGTGAAGAAGGTCCACGAAATCATCGCGCCCAGCATCCACAGGTCGCCCGGCTCCCACTGCAGGTGCGCCAGGTCTGCCCAGCGGCCCTTGAGCACCACGTGCACCACGCCCGCGAGCGCCAGCGCCACGCCGCAGCCCTGCACCGCGTTGAACGACTCCTTGAGCCACACGCGCGAGATCACGGCGATCATCACGGGCGAAATCGCGTAGATCAGCGCCATGTTGGTGGCGTTCGTGCTCTGCCCCGCGATGTAGACCCAGGCGCCGCAGATCCACATGCCCAGCGCGCCCAGCACCAGCATGTGGCGCCAGTCGGCCAGCACCACGCGGCGCTGCGCCCACAGCTCGCGCCAGGCCACGGCGCAGAACAGCACGCAGGCGAACAGCCAGCGCTCGCCCGCGAGCGCATTGGGCGCAATGACCCCCGGCGCACTGCGGGCAATCAGGAAGTTGAAGCCCCAGAGGATGGGCACGACGAAGATCAACGCAATGGCCAGTTGCGTGCGCGACATGGAAGCCATGGATTTGGATGAAAAGCGCTTTAAACCATTGGCTGGAAAGCGCGAGCAGCTATCGTTAAAAGACCGCTTCAAGGGTCTGAAGCCCACGATTACACCACCGCCGGCCCGCCGGGGCAGCGCCCGCGGCCATTGCCCCCGCCCGGGGCTCAACCCTTCGCCCATGCGGGTTGCCCGGCGCGGCGGACGGCGGCGGCGCAACAACGGCACAATGGCCGCATGACCACAGGCAAGCGCGCTTCCATCGTCGATTCCCGCCGCATTGGCCAGATGCCACCTGCGCACAGCGGCTCCCTGCAGGCGCCCACGGGGCTGCTGACCGACCTGCGCGGGCGGCCGCTGCGCGATCTGCGCATCAGCGTCACCGACCGCTGCAACTTCCGCTGCACCTATTGCATGCCCAAGGAAATCTTCGGCAAGGACTACAACTTCCTGCCGCAGGGGAGCCTGCTCACGTTCGAGGAAATCACGCGCCTGTCGGCGCTTTTCCTCGCGCATGGCGTGCACAAGATCCGCCTCACGGGCGGCGAGCCGCTGGTGCGCAAGAACATCGAAAAACTCGTTGCGATGCTGGCCGAGCTGCGCACCACCGAGCAGGCGCCGCCCGAGATCACGCTCACCACCAACGGCTCGCTGCTCGCCAAGAAGGCCAGGGGCCTGAAGGAGGCGGGCCTGTCGCGCGTGACGGTGAGTCTGGACAGCCTGGACGAGGCGGTCTTTCAAGCCATGAACGACGTGGGCTTTCCCGTGGCCGGCGTGCTCGCGGCGATCGATGCGGCGCAGGAGGCGGGCTTTGAGCGCATCAAAGTCAACATGGTGGTCAAGCGCGGCACCAACGACCAGGAAATTTTGCCGATGGCGCGGCACTTTCGCGGCACCGGCATCACGCTGCGCTTCATCGAATTCATGGACGTGGGCAGCACCAACCACTGGCGCATGCACGAGGTGGTGTCCTCCAAGGAGGTGCTGGCGCGCCTGCAGGCCGAGTTCCCGCTGGTGGCGCTGGAGCCCACCGCCCCGGGCGAAACCGCCGAGCGCTGGGGCTACGCCGACGCCAGCGGCCAATACGATCCCAAACTCGGCGAGGTCGGTTTCATCAGCAGCGTGACCAAGGCCTTCTGCGGCACCTGCAACCGCATCCGCCTCTCGACCGAAGGCCAGCTCTTCACCTGCCTGTTCGCCACCCAGGGCTGGGATCTGCGCGGCCTGATGCGCGGCGGCGCCATGGACGAACAGCTTTCGCAGGCCATCGCCGACATCTGGCACGGCAGGAACGACCGCTATTCCGAACTGCGCGCCAGCCTGCCGCGCAAGGACGACGATGGCGACGGCCCGCGGCGCATCGAGATGAGCTACATCGGCGGCTGACGCGCGGCGCAAGGACCCTGTTCATGAATTACCAAGCCACGCATCTGGCCGCCACGCCTTCACGCGAGACGGTCGATCGTTTCAAGGGTGCGGTGCTGCTCGAATTCGGCACGCCCTGGTGCGGCCACTGCGCGAGCGCACAGCCGCTCATCGAAGGCGCGCTGCGGGCGCACGGCGACGTGGTGCACCTGAAGATCGAGGACGGGCCGGGTCGGCCGCTGGGGCGCAGCTATGGCGTCAAGCTCTGGCCCACGCTGATCTTCCTCAAGGATGGCGCGGAGGTGTCGCGCCTCGTGCGCCCGCACGACCAGGCCGCGATCGGCGAGGCGCTGGCGCACATCGACGCTCAGTCGTCTTCGAGCACCATGCCGGGAAACAACACCTCGGTGTAGCCCAGCTGCGCGAGGTCGCGCATGCGCATGGGGTAGAGCATGCCGATCAGGTGGTCGCACTCGTGCTGCACCACGCGGGCATGAAAGCCCTCGGCCTCGCGCGTGATCGGATCGCCGTAAGGGTCGAAGCCGCTGTAGCGGATGCGCGTGTAGCGCGGCACCCTGCCCCGCAGGCCTGGAATCGAAAGGCAGCCTTCCCAGTCGTCTTCCTGCTCGTCACCCAGCGGCGTGATCACCGGGTTCACCAGCACCGTGCGCGGCACCAAGGGCCGATCGGGGTAGCGTGGGTTGGCGGCCTCGCTGCCGAACACCACCACCTGCAGGTCCACGCCGATCTGCGGCGCCGCCAGGCCCGCGCCACTGGCGGCGCGCATGGTGTCGATGAGGTCGTAGACCAGGCGGTGCAGGGCCTCGGTGTCGAATTCGCGCACCGGCTGCGCCACGCGCAACAGGCGCGCATCGCCCATTTTCAGGATCGTGTGTATGGTCATCGTGCGCCGCAGCATACATCGCGGGCACAATAAGCGACGTGAGCGCATCCACCGATCCGATAGAACTTCCCGACTTGCCGCCTCCGCCGCCCGTACCGGTGCGCTGGCTGCTGCACACCCTGGCATTGGCGAGCCTGGCCACGGGCGTTGTCGGCATTTTTCTGCCTGGTCTGCCCACCACCGTCTTCATCCTCATCGCCGCCTGGGCCGCCGCGCGCAGTTCGCCGCGCCTGCACGCCTGGCTATGGCGCCACAAACTGTTCGGCCCCATGCTGCGCAACTGGGCCGACGGCGGGCGCGTGAGCCGCCGCGCCAAGGTGAGCGCCGCACTGGTCATGGGCAGCACCGCCCTCATCCTCGGCGTGATCAACGTACCGAGCTGGGCGCGCTGGTTTGCCTGGGTCAACATGGCCTGCGTGCTGATCTGGCTGTGGTATCGGCCTGAACCCGAAGCGCAGCAAGCTCAGTGAGCGGTCATTTTCACGCTAGAATCGCGCTCTTGTTCCTCGATAGCTCAGTCGGTAGAGCGACGGACTGTTAATCCGCAGGTCCCTGGTTCGAGCCCAGGTCGAGGAGCCACCCCCCACTTGCGCAACACCCCGCCCACGCGCAGCATGGCGAAAAATAGAACGGTCGTGCTTTTTTGAAGTTCGGGCGCATACAATGCCGCACAGCGCTTTTTGCACGGGACCCACCATGACCAAAGAAGAAATCCTCGCCCAATACGGCCCCCGCGAGTCCATGGAGTACGACGTGGTGATCGTCGGCGCCGGCCCCGGCGGCCTGGCCACCGCGATCCGCCTCAAGCAGCAGGCTCAGGCGCACGGCAAAGACGTCTCCGTCGTGGTGCTGGAAAAAGGCTCGGAGCCGGGCGCGCACATCCTCTCGGGCGCCATCGTCGATCCGCGCGCGCTCAATGAACTCATCCCCGACTGGAAGGCCAAGGGCGCACCTCTGAACCAGCGCGTGACCGAGGACGCCTATGTGTTCCTGGGTGGCGAAGGCGGATCGTTTCGCATCCCCAATTTGTTCCTGCCGCCGTTCGCGAACAACCACGGCAACTACATCGTGAGTCTCGGTCAGGTCACCAAGTGGCTGGCCTCTCAAGCCGAGGCCTTGGGCGTGGAAATCTTCCCCGGTTTTGCCGCCGCCGAGGTGCTCTACAGCGAGGACGGCGCCGTCAAGGGCGTGGCCACGGGCAACATGGGTATCGGCAAGAACGGCGAACCCACCGAGAACTTCCAGCTCGGCATGGAGCTGCTGGGCAAGTACACCATCTTCGCCGAAGGCGCACGCGGGCACCTGGGCAAGCAGGTCATTGCCAAATATCGGCTCGACGACGGGCGTGACCCGCAGGCCTGGGGCCTGGGCGTGAAGGAGCTCTGGGAGATCGACCCGGCGCGCCACCAGCCGGGCTTTGTCATGCACACCGCCGGCTGGCCCATGGATCCGAGCACCTATGGCGGCGGCTTCATGTACCACCTGGACGGCAACCGCGTGGCGCTGGGCTTCGTCACGGGCCTGAACTACACCAACCCTTACCTGAGCCCCTTCGAGGAATTCCAGCGCTGGAAGACGCACCCCAACGTGCGCTGGTATTTTGAAAACGCCAAGGGCGAAGTTACCGCCAAGCGTCTGGAGTATGGCGCGCGCGCGATCAACGCCAGCGGCATCAACTCGCTGCCCAAGTTCGTCTTCCCGGGCGGCGCGCTGATCGGCTGCGATGCGGGTTTTCTGAACGTCAGCCGTATCAAGGGCAGCCACTCGGCGATCAAGACCGGCATGCTCGCGGCCGATGCGGCCTTCGAGGCCATCATGGCTGGGCGCCAGCACGACGAGCTCAAGGCCTACACGCGGGGCTTCGAGAACAGCTGGCTCTTCAACGAGCTGCAGCGCGACCGCAACTTCAAGAACTGGTTCCGCTGGGGTCTGTCGGTGGGCACGGCGATGAACGGCTTGGAGCAGTTCGTGCTGCGCGGACACTTTCCGTGGACGCTGCACCGCAAGAAGCCCGACTATGCGTATCTGAAGCCCGCGAGCGAGTGCCAGCCCATCGACTACCCCAAGCCCGATGGCAAGCTCACGTTCGACCGCCTCTCCAGCGTCTTCATCAGCAACACCAACCACGAGGAGAACCAGCCCTCGCACCTCACGCTCAAGGAGGCGAGCGTGCCGGTGGACATCAATCTGGCCAAGTTCGCCGGCCCCGAGGCACGCTACTGCCCGGCCGGTGTCTATGAATTCGTGGACGACGGCGCGGGCGGCAAGCGCCTGCAGATCAATGCGCAGAACTGCATCCACTGCAAGACCTGCGACATCAAGGACCCGACGCAGAACATCGTCTGGGTCACGCCCGAGGGCGGCGGCGGGCCCAACTACGCGTCGATGTGAAATTGACAAAAATCAAGCAAGGGTATTCCCTGAAACGCCCCGATCAGGGGCGTTTTGCATGGGGTGGCTGACGTACACTCGTGCCACGGCGCCATGGTGGAGACCCCCGCTGCGCTGCAACGTCACCATCAAATTTCCAACGAGGAGATATACATGAAGCACTTGCCCTGGATGACCCTGGGTGCACTCACGCTGGCGTTCGCCGCGATTGCCCCGGCCAGCGCCCAAGAGAAATCGGTGGCCGTCACGGCCATCGTCGAGCACCCGGCGCTGGATGCCGTGCGCGATGGCGCCAAGGACGCGCTCAAGGCCGCAGGGTACGAAGAGGGCAAGAACCTCAAGTGGCAATACCAGAGCGCTCAGGGCAACACCGGTACCGCCGCGCAGATTGCCCGCAAGTTCATCGGCGACAAGCCCGACGTGATCATCGCCATCGCCACGCCGTCGGCGCAGGCCGTGGTGGCCGCCACCAAGACGGTGTCGGTGGTGTTTTCGGCCGTGACCGACCCGGTAGCCGCCAAGCTGGTGCCCAACTGGGAGCCCTCGCACACCAACGTCACGGGTGTGTCCGATCTGCTGGCGCTGGACAAGCAGATGGAACTGGTCAAGAAGGTTGTGCCCAACGCCAAGCGCATCGGCATGGTCTACAACCCGGGTGAAGCCAACTCGGTCGTGGTCGTCAAGGAACTCAAGGAGCTGCTGCCCAAGATGGGCATGACGCTGGTGGAAGCCTCGGCCCCGCGCTCGGTGGACGTGGGCAGCGCCGCGCGCAGCCTGATCGGAAAGGCCGACGTGATCTACACCAACACCGACAACAACGTCGTCTCCGCCTACGAGGCGCTGGTCAAGGTCGGCCAGGAAGCCAAGCTGCCGCTCGTGGCCTCGGACACCGACAGCGTCAAGCGCGGCGCCATCGCCGCGCTGGGCATCAACTACCGTGACCTGGGCGAGCAGACCGGCCGCATGGTGGCGCGCATCTTGAAGGGCGAGAAGCCCGGCGACATCAAGCCCGAAGTCAGCACCAAGATGGAACTCTTCGTGAACCCCGGCGCCGCCGAGAAGCAGGGCGTGAAGCTCTCTGAAGACCTGATCAAGTCGGCCACGCAGGTGGTGAAGTAAGCCGCCGGCCTGACCGTTTTCACCCCTGCGAATACAGGAAACGCGGCCACGCGTTTCCTGTTTTTTCTTAGAGAGTCGCCATGTCCCTCTTTTCCTTTCTTGGCGCCGTCGAGATCGGGCTGATCTTTGCCCTGGTCGCGCTCGGCGTCTACATCTCGTTCCGGCTGCTGCGTTTTCCCGACCTGACGGTGGATGGCAGCTTTCCGCTGGGCGGCGCGGTCTGCGCCATCATGATCCACAACGGCTACAGCCCCTACCTGGCCACCGTCGCCGCCACGCTGGCAGGCGCCGTCGCGGGCTACATCACGGGTTGGCTCAACGTGCGCCTGCGCATCATGGACCTGCTGGCCTCCATCCTGATGATGATCGCCCTCTTCTCGGTGAACCTGCGCATCATGGGCGGGCCGAACATCCCGCTGATCAACGACCCCACGGTGTTCACCCTGCTGCAGCCCGAAGGCCTGCAGGATTTCTGGTGGCGCCCGCTGCTGCTGCTGGTGCTGGTCATCGTGGCCAAGTTCGCCGTCGACTGGTTCTTCTCCACGGAGCGGGGCCTTGCGATCCGGGCCACGGGATCGAACTCGCGCATGGCCCGCGCACAGGGCATCAATACCGGCGCGATGGTGCTGCTGGGCATGGCGATTTCCAACGCCCTCGTGGGCCTGTCGGGCGCGCTGTTCGCGCAGACCCAGGGCGGCGCCGACATTTCCATGGGCATAGGCACGATCGTGATCGGCCTGGCCGCCGTCATCGTCGGCGAAGCCATCCTGCCCTCGCGCCGCCTCGTGTATGCATCGCTCGCGGCCATCATCGGCGCCATCGTCTACCGCTTCTTCATCGCCGCGGCGCTCAACAGCGACTTCATCGGCCTGAAGGCACAGGACCTGAACCTGGTGACCGCGCTGCTGGTGACGCTGGCCCTGGTCGTGCCCAACTTCAAGCGCATGCTGCAGCACAAACGGCTGCCCGACGCGCCCAAGAGCATGTGAGCGGGGAGGCACACACCATGCTGGACGCCAAAGACCTTTTCATCACCTTCAACCCCGACACGCCGATCGAAACCAAGGCGCTGCGCGGCATGTCGCTGGAGATCCCGCTGGGGCAGTTCGTCACCGTCATCGGCTCCAACGGCGCGGGCAAATCCACCTTCCTGAACGCCATCGCCGGCGGCCTGGCGGTGGACACCGGCACCATCACGATCGACGGGCTGGACGTCACCAACGAACCCGTCTGGACGCGCGCGCAGCGCGTGGCCCGCGTGTTCCAGGACCCGATGGCCGGCACCTGCGAAGACCTCACGATCGAGGAGAACATGGCGCTCGCGCAGCAGCGCGGCACGCGCCGCGGGCTGCGCTCTGCCGTGAAGAAGTCCGAGCGTGAGATGTTCCGCGAGAAGCTCGCCACGCTGGGCCTGGGGCTGGAAAACCGTCTGACGGACCGCATCGGCCTGCTCTCGGGCGGGCAGCGCCAGGCGGTGAGCCTGCTCATGGCGTCGCTGCAGCCCTCGCGCATCCTGCTGCTCGACGAGCACACCGCCGCGCTCGATCCGCGCACCGCGGACTTCGTGCTCAAGCTCACGCAGCGCATCGTCACCGAGAACAAGCTCACGACGATGATGGTGACGCACTCCATGCGCCAGGCGCTGGACGTGGGCGAGCGCACCGTGATGCTGCACCAGGGGCAGGTTGTGCTCGACGTCGCGGGCGAGGAGCGCTCGCGCCTGGACGTGCCCGACCTGCTCAAGATGTTCGCCAAGGTGCGCGGCGAAGAACTGGCCGACGACGCGCTGCTGCTGGGTTGATCCGAAAAAACAGGAGCTGTTCACGCTTTTCCACAAAGGATTTCAAAGTGTTTTCACTCTGAAATCAGTAACTGGAAAGCGCAAGCAGCTCTCTTTTTCAATCAACGACGGCTGCGCCTTTTGCCTTTGAGGGCTGCGCCGCCCCCGAGAAGCGGCGCCCGATGAAGACCGTGGCGACGACCGCCAGCGCGAAACCCAGCGACGTCGCGTCGATGCGCTCGCCCAGCATGGGCACGGCAAACACCATCGCCAGGAAAGGCTGCACCAGCAGCACCTGGCTCACCCTGAGCGTGCCGCCCCACTCCAGGCCGCGAAACCAGGCAAAGAACCCCGACCACATCGACACCGCGCCCACGTAGATGAGCCCGGCCCAGGCCGGCCAGTGCACGGGCCCCAGCGCCGCGCCCTCGGGCCAGAGCCACAGCGCGATGGGCAGCGACGCGGGCAGCGCCAGCGCGCACATCCAGCAGATCACGCGCTCGGCGCCCAGCTCCGGCGTGACCTGCGCGCCGTAGACGTAGCCGAAGGACGAGGCCAGCACCGCGCCCACCAGCAGCACGTCGGCCCAGGCGAAGCCGAAGCCGCCCTGGCCATGCGCGCGCATCAGTGAAAACACGATCACCAGTGCCGCGCCCAGCACCGCGCAGACCCAGAAGCCCAGGCGCTCGCGCTCAAGCAGGATGAGGGCGGCGAACACCGCCGTCGCCAGCGGAATGACAGCGACGATGACGGCCGCGTGCACGGCCGTGACGCTGCGCAGCGCCAGCGCCGCCAGCAGCGGCCAGGCCAGCACGTTGCCGAGCAGCGCCAGCAGCAGCGGGCGCCACTGGTGCCGGGCAGGCCAGGGCGTGCGCGTCCACAGCAGAAAGGCCACCGAGAGCAGCCCGGCGATCGCCGCCCGTCCGGCGGTGACGAACCAGGGCGACAGCTGCGGGTGGACATCCGAGCCCGTCGCCAGCCGCGTGGCCGGCACGGTGACGGAAAACAGCACCATGCCGAGCACGCCCAGCCAGAAGCCCAGGTGCTGGCGCGACAAACCGTGCGCGCCGGTCAAAACGCCGCCATCCCGACTAGGCTCTTGCCGCCCGTCAGGGCACGTGCCTGCCGCGTGCACGGCGCCCACCGATCCTGCCGGTTGAAAGGGATTCCTGTTCTGGCCACGAAACGTCCTCTGTCCAAGTCCGGCGGGCAAACGCCACCGCACGGCCTGCCTGTCAATGATTTTCCAGCCGATACCAGGTGCTGCCGTCATCGCCCAGCTCGGCGCGCACCTCGCCACGCGCCATCAGGTAGTTCAGATGCGCCAGCGCCTCGCCCGTGGCCAGGCTCATCAAGGTCTGATCCGAGGTGATGGGCCGCGCGAACAGGGCGCCGAAGGTATCCACCGCGCGGCGCGGCTCGTGCAGCACGGCGCGCAGGCGCGCAAGCGAATCGCGGTGGCTGCGCTGCAATTGCGCCAGGCGCAGGTGCAGGCCCTGAAACGGCTGGTTGTGCGCGGGCAGCACCAGCACGTCGTCGGCCACCTCGTGCTGCAGTTTTTCGAGCGAGGCCAGCCACTCGCCCAGCGGATCGGCGTGGGGTTCTGTGGGGAAGACCGAGACGTTGGAGGAGATGCCCGCAATCACCTGATCGCCCGAAATGAACAGCTTGCGCTCGGGGCAGTACAGGCACACATGCTCGGGCGAGTGCCCGCAGCCCACCACCACGCGCCAATGGTGGCCTCCAATGAGGATTTCGTCCCCGTCCGACAGGCGGCGAAAGCTGTCGGGCATGGCGTAGATCATCTTGCCGAAGCCGCCGAAGCGCGTGCGGTAGGTCTCGATCGCCTCCTCGGTCCAGCCCGCGCGGCGGTGGAAGCGGATCGCGTCCTCGGGCGCCTCGCGGCCGGTGTCCGCGGTGAGCGCGCGGCACGTCAGGTATTCGAGGCGGCTGATCCACAGGCGGCAGTCGAACTTGCGCGTGAGCCAGCCGGCCATCCCGATGTGGTCCGGGTGCATGTGTGTGACGATCACGCGCGTGACGGGCCCCTGGAGCGGGCCCGCGAACAGCGCGCGCCAGGCATCGGCCGTCGCCGTCGACCAGATGCCGGTGTCCACCAGCGCCCAGCCCTCGCCGTCGCGGATCGCCCAGAGGTTGATATGGTTCAGGGCGAACGGCAGCGGCATGCGGATCCAGAAGACGCCGTCGGCCACCTCCTTGGCCTCGCCGGTGGAGGGCGGCTCGCCGCAGCCGAAGTTCAGCGCGGCGCCCGGGTCAGTGGCTGTATCTTTCATTGTGCTCTCTCGTTGATCTGCCGCAGCCGGACTGGCTCGTCGCGCAAACTGGGCATTTTCCGACATTCGGGGCAAAGGCGTGCGGCCCGCCTGTCGCGCCGGTTGCAAGCGCCAAAACCCACGTAGAATCGCGCCCTGTCAGGAGAGAGCGCCCACCGCAAGACGCGGGCGCCGCCGAAGGCGCCAGGCGCGATGCGCTCAAACGCTCAGGCAAAAGGACTGGCAAGTGCTCCGGCAACGGAGCGCAGCCCTGTTGGAGAGAGAGGCATGCAGTGATCCACCGCATGCGTCCACCGAAGGAGCAAGCGCGGCGTATCCCGCGTGAATCTCTCAGGTAAAGAGGACAGCCGGGCATGCCCACACCCCGTGGTGTGCCATGCCTTTTCCCATGAGGAGTCCGCGCTTGTCCGAACCTGCCCTGCTCACCACCCCCCTCGCCGCACTGCATCACGAACTGGGTGCGCGCATGGTGCCCTTTGCCGGCTATCAGATGCCGGTGCAATACCCCGCGGGCCTGATGGCCGAGCACCTGCACACGCGCGCGCATGCGGGCCTGTTCGATGTCTCGCACATGGGGCAGCTCATGCTCAGGGGCGCCGATGCGGCCGCGGCGCTCGAAACGCTGATGCCCGTCGACGTGCAGGGCCTGGCCGTGGGCCGCCAGCGCTACGGCCTGCTGCTCAACGACGAGGGCGGCATCATCGACGACCTGATGTTCTTCCGCCAGGAAGAAAACGCCTTCTTCATCATCGTCAACGGCGCCTGCAAGGTCGGCGACATCGCCCACATCCGCGAGCGCATAGCCGCGCGCTGCAACATCGAAACCATGCCCGACCACGGCCTGCTGGCGCTGCAGGGCCCCGAGGCCGTGGCCGCGCTGGAGCCGCTGGTGCCAGGCGTGGCCCGCCTCGTGTTCATGAGCGGCGCGCACTTCACATGGCAGGGCACGCCGCTGTTCATCACGCGCAGCGGCTACACCGGCGAGGACGGCTTCGAAATTTCCGTGCCGGGCAACAAAGCCGAGGCGCTGGCCCGCGCCCTGCTCGCGCAGCCGCAGGTCCAGCCCATCGGCCTGGGCGCGCGCAACTCGCTGCGGCTGGAAGCCGGCCTGTGCCTGTACGGCAACGACATCGACGCCACCACCACCCCGCCCGAGGCGGCGCTCAACTGGGCCATCCAGAAGGCGCGGCGCACGGGCGGCGAGCGCGCCGGGGGCTTCCCCGGCGCCGAAAAAATTCTCGCGCAGATCGCCAACCCGGCGTTGCTTGAACGCAAGCGCGTAGGCCTCGTGGCGCTTGAACGCATCCCGGTGCGCGAGCACACCGGCCTGTACGGTGAAAACGGCGAGAAAGTCGGCGCCGTCACCAGCGGCCTGCTCGCGCCCACGCTGGGCAAGCCGATTGCGCTGGGCTACCTGCCGCCCGCGCTGGCCGCGATCGGCACGCGCGTGAACGCCATGGTGCGCGGCAAGCCGGTGCCCATGGAAGTGGCCGCCACACCCTTCCTGCCGCCGCGCTATCACCGCGGATAGTCACAATCGCCCTCTTTCCACTCTTTGCAACGGAGACTTTTCCATGACCATCCATTTTTCCAAGGACCACGAGTGGGTCGACGCATCCAACGCCGCGGCCGCCATCGTCGGCATCACCACGCACGCGCAGGATGCGTTGGGCGACGTGGTCTTCGTCGATCTGCCCGAAGTCGGCAAGACCTACGCTGCCGGTGACGTGGCGGGCGTGGTCGAATCGGTGAAGGCCGCATCCGACGTCTACATGCCGGTCTCGGGCGAAATCGTCGAAGTGAATGAGGCGCTGCGCGCCAACCCGTCGCTGGCCAACAGCGACCCCATGGGCGCGGGCTGGTTCTTCAAGCTCAAGCTGAGCGACGCGGCCGAGCTGGCCGGGCTGATGAACGAAGCCGCCTACACCGATTTCACCAAGGCGTAAACCCGCACGCCACGCCGAAGGCCGGGTCCGTCCCGCCTTCGCTGCGAAAACCCGGAATACATAGCTGCCCGCGCAAGACTTGCGAGGGTTTCAAGCACATTTGATTCAAAAACCTCCCATGCCCGCCCTGCCCCTGTCTGCGCTGGAAAACGCCAGCGAATTCCATGCCCGCCACATCGGCATTTCCGCAGCCGATGAGGCCCACATGCTCTCGGTCGTGGGGGCGGCCTCGCGCCAGGCGCTGGTGGCGTCCATCGTGCCGCGCGCCATCGCGCGCACCCAGGCCATGCAGCTGCCCCCGGCCTGCACCGAGGCGCAGGCGCTGGCCGAGCTGCGCGCCATCGCCGGCAAGAACCGGGTGATGAAGAGCTTCATCGGGCAGGGCTACTACGGCACGCACATACCGGGCGTGATCCTGCGCAACGTGCTGGAAAACCCCGCCTGGTACACCGCGTACACGCCGTACCAGGCCGAGATTTCGCAGGGCCGCATGGAGGCGCTGATCAACTTCCAGACCATGGTGATGGACCTCACCGGCATGGACATCGCCAATGCCTCGATGCTGGACGAAGCCACCGCCGCCGCCGAGGCGATGACGCTGGCGCGGCGCACCGTCAAGGCCAGGGGCAACGTCTTCATCGTCTCGGGCGACTGCCACCCGCAGACCATCGAGGTCATCGAAACACGCGCCGCGCCGCTGGGTTTCACCGTCAAGGTCATCCGCTCGGAACAGGAGTGGATCGCGGCCATCAACGGCGACGACTACTTTGCCGCGCTCAACCAGTACCCCGCCTCCAGCGGCTGGCTCGCCGACTGGCGGCAAAGCGCCGACGCCATCCACGCCAAGGGCGCGGCCTTCATCCTCGCCGCCGACCTGCTCGCGCTCACGCTGCTCAAGTCGCCCGGTGAGATGGACGCCGACATCGTCGTCGGCACCACGCAGCGCTTTGGCATGCCCATGGGCGCGGGCGGCCCGCACGCGGGCTACATGGCTTGCAAGGACAGCTACAAGCGCAGCATGCCCGGGCGGCTCGTGGGCGTGAGCGTGGACACGCATGGCGCGCCCGCCTACCGCCTGGCGCTGCAGACGCGCGAGCAGCACATCCGCCGTGAAAAGGCCACCAGCAACATCTGCACCGCGCAGGTGCTGCCCGCGGTCATCGCCAGCATGTACGCCGTCTACCACGGCCCCGAGGGATTGGGCCGTATCGCCCGGCGCGTGGCGCGGCTCACCGCCATCCTCAGCCGCGGCCTGGCGCAACTGGGCTACACCGCACGCCACCACGACAGCGCCTTCGACACGCTGTGCCTGAAGACCGACGGCGCTACCGATGCAATAGCCGCCCGCGCCGTATCCATGGGCGCCAACCTCAGGAAAGCCTGGAACAATTACCTCTGCATCTCGCTGGATGAAACCACCACGCGCGAAGACGTCGAGCTGCTCTGGAAGATCTTCGCCAAGGACGGGCAGCCGCTCCCCTCGGTGGACAAGCTCGACGATGGCGCCGACCTCATCCCCGCCGCGCTGCGCCGCACCAGCGCCTTCCTCACGCACCCGGTGTTCAACACGCACCACAGCGAAACGGCGATGCTGCGCTACATCCGCACTTTGAGCGACAAGGACCTGGCGTTGGACCGCAGCATGATCCCGCTGGGCTCGTGCACCATGAAGCTCAACGCCACCAGCGAGATGATCCCCATCACCTGGCCGGAGTTCGCCCACATCCACCCCTTCGCACCGGCCGAGCAGCTCGCCGGTTACGCCGAGCTCGACCGACTGCTGCGCGACTGGCTGTGCCAGGCCACGGGCTACGCCGGCGTGAGCCTGCAGCCCAACGCGGGCAGCCAGGGCGAATACGCGGGCCTGCTCGCCATCAAGGCCTGGCATGAGGCCCAGGGCCACCCCGAGCGCACCATCTGCCTGATCCCGAGCAGCGCCCACGGCACCAACCCCGCGAGCGCCCACATGGCGGGCCTGCAGGTCGTCGTGACGAAGTGCGACGACAACGGCAACGTCGACATGGCGGACCTGAAGGCGCAGTGCGAGAAGCACAGCGAAAAACTGGCCTGCATGATGATCACCTACCCGAGCACGCACGGCGTGTTCGAGACCCAGGTCAAGGAGCTGTGCCAGATCGTGCACCAGCACGGCGGGCGCGTGTACGTGGACGGCGCCAACATGAACGCGCTCGTGGGCGTGGCCGCGCCCGGCGAATTCGGCGGCGACGTGAGCCACCTGAACCTGCACAAGACCTTCTGCATCCCGCACGGCGGCGGCGGCCCCGGCGTGGGCCCGGTGTGCGTGGTGGAGGACCTCGTGCCCTTCCTGCCCGGCCATGCCACGGCGGGCCAGCCCGCGACGAATGGCGCCGTGAGCGCCGCGCCCCTGGGCAACGCCGCCGTGCTGCCCATCAGCTGGATGTACATCCGCATGATGGGCGCCGACGGCCTCACGGCCGCCACCGAAGCCGCCATCCTGAGCGCCAACTACATCAGTGCACGCCTGAAGGACCACTACCCCACGCTCTACGCCAGCCACAACGGCCTCGTGGCGCACGAGTGCATCCTCGACCTGCGCCACCTCAAGGACACCAGCGGCGTGATGGCCGAGGACGTCGCCAAGCGCCTGATCGACTACGGCTTTCACGCGCCCACGCTGTCGTTTCCCGTCGCCAACACGCTCATGGTGGAGCCCACCGAGAGCGAAGACCTGGCGGAGCTGGACCGCTTCATCGACGCGATGATCGCCATCCGGGGTGAAATCAGCCAGGTGGAAAACGGCACCTGGCCGCAGGACGACAACCCGCTGAAGAACGCGCCGCACACGGCCGAAAGCCTGCTGACGCAAGAATGGAAGCACCCCTACCCGCGCGACCTGGCTGCCTACCCCGTGGCCTCGCTGCGCCGGCTGAAATACTGGGCGCCCGTGGGCCGCGTGGACAACGTCTACGGCGACCGCAACCTGTTCTGCAGCTGCCCGCCGCTGCCGGACTTCGCCTGAGGCATTGCAGGTCATTCAGCGCAGGCCCCGCACGGAGCCTGCCTCAGCCACATCCCCTCCCGCAGGCGCCGCTGCCATCCGGCGCCTGAGCATCGGCGCGCGCGCATTCAGGCGGGGCCCGGCCACCAAGCGATGCGGTCCGTCCGCATCAGCCTGAGCCGAGTGGGCGCCGCCATGGCAGAACACAGGGGTACGCACAAGCGTGCGGGCCAGCGGAGTTGCCTCAAGTCTCGCTTCACGCTACGCTGCTGAGCATGAGCGGATAAGCGCAGGGCATCCGTCAGATTTTAGGTTTGCCTAAATGTCTGAGTGCGATGGTTTACGAGTGGAACAGCAATGACGCGGCTGTGTTATCCGACTATCGATCACCCTCTACTTGTCGTCTAATTTCAGTTAGGACAATCAATCCAATGCCACTCTTAGTCAACGAAATTCAACCTGGTGCTGTAGCCATTCTCGATGGCAACGTTCTTCAAAGTGATGCCGCTGTCTACAGCCCAGACCACCAAGGCACTGTTCGTTCAGGCCCTTTTGTCTGCATTCAAGTTAAAAATGGTCAATGCACATGGATCCATCTCACGGGTCAACGTAAAGGTAACTTGCGCTTAGAGCTGAAGCCTGAATGGAAACTGGATGGCAGTCCTCTCTGGCAAGCGAAAGATCAGTTTATTAATGATGCTCGAAAGCCATTTTTTGGGCCAATTGCATCGTTTGTCAGTGCCGGATCTAAAGAGCTTCCACATCAACCACATAAGCGCCCCATGGTTTCAAACGCGGGAGTTGAAGCCATCATTTCTGAAATCCAGAAATATGAAATTCAACTACTCTAACCCAGTGCTCAAGCGGACTTGCCTTCGGCAAGCCGTTTAGCTCATCGTTGGGGGCATCGACGTAACGCCAATGCGTAGCAGCTTCGTCGCGTTTACCGCGCCAGCGTTCCGTCGGAAACGCCCAGTCAGGAGGGTTGCTATGTTCCATAACCGCTTTGCCAAGGTATTGCTGGACAATCTCGCACCCTGTCGGTTCGGCCACATCAAAAGCAATCCATCCGCCATCAAGTTCTTGCGCGGCGCTGTCATCAAACAATTCGTGCATTCCCATCTTGTAAGCCTTTCTTACATGTTCAGCAGTCAAGCAATCCTTGACACCTGCCCCCAACCACACGCTCTAGCCGATTCGCAAAAGCTGCGCTTTTGCTCTCGGCTAAGCTGGGTCGTTAGCACCACAGAAAACCAATTTATTTCGCCCATGCTTATTCAAACGGCATTCAATTTTTCAAGCGTTGTTCAGCGCTTGGTTTGTCGTTTCTCTGGGCTTCGCCTGCTGGTATTGCGTCGTTTTCCAGCCTTTTTGGCCTCTGGCCCTTGTGTGGTAAGCGCAAGCAGCTATCGTTTTCGTAGTGCTGCGCCGCCTCGGTTGCGCAGTGCTTTTTCACAGTTAGCGCCCGTCGCCAAATTCAAGTTACCCGTTTTGGCTTCTGGTTCTAACATTCCGGTCAAGCCGACCCGCATTCTGCGGTCGGCTTACCTCGCCCGTTAGGTCATAAAAACATGCACCTCGATCGATCAAAGCAACTGGCAATGCTGAATTCGCTTGCCAGCGTCTATCCGCGCTACATCACAAAAATACTCGACGCGGAAGTTTCAGAAGCTGACTTAACAAACCTGTGGTATCTCAAGGAGCAGGGTTTGGTTGAAGGCGACCTTGAGATGTCAATTACCCAAGCCTATATTTTTGGTGGAGTGAAAATCACGGCCAAAGGACTTGACTTCCTTGCCGACGATGGTGGCATCAGTGCGATCCTCGGAACAGTAGTTGTTCGCCTTCATGCGGAATCCATCAAAGAACTGCTACTCACAAGAATTGAAGCATCGGAAGCGCCTGCAGAGAAGAAGTCTTGGCTTAAACAACAAATTGAAACTGCATCTAGCGAAACAATCAAAAAGATTGTCAGTTTGGTTTTAGACCAAGGAGTTCAGCAGGCGCCTAAACTTTTACAGTGGATGGAACAAGCAATTCAGGTTGCAAAGAATGCAACCTAACATGCCATTGCAGCCGACCGCCTACGGCGGCTGAATTTGGCCTACAAGGGCTTCCCCGCAATAGCAAGCGACACCTCACCCTGGGTTTATCGCGCAGCGATAGACCCAGGCATGGTCT
>OFIS01000156.1_pt1 | contig 70755 bp, 57 predicted proteins | sample 1775071 | NCBI WGS metagenome assembly OFIS01 (sample SAMN08195774, study PRJEB24354) | sludge metagenome | isolation source: sludge from phenol fed wastewater aerobic bioreactor C | place: India: Nagpur | collected 2016-09-17
TTCGAAGTAGTGGTTGGAGAAACAGAGAACGAGCTGCCCGAGCCTGTGGGGGTCCAGGTGTAGCTATAGTTGTTGGCGGAGCTCACCGAAACGGTACTTTGACTGCCGACACATATTGTATCTGGCGTCGCAGACAATGTATAGGCAGGCGGCGTAGTCACTGTAGCCACCAAGGGCATACGAGTTCCTTCACAACCAGTAGAGATGCTCCAATCGTAGAAGTAGTAATAAATGTTGCTGTACAACGTACCACCAAACGTGCCTGCCGTAATGGATACTGCGCCGGGCACGGTATAGGGATACACCGGCGAAGGCGTGCTCGTGGTGGTGTGGAAGAACAAGCTTGCGATGCCCGTCCAGCTTACTGGTGCTAGTCTGTAGTTGGTGCCCGCTGGGATGTTCATGTTAAGCGTTACAACCTGAGGTGTGAGGGTAGTTGACTGGACATAGCCCGTAACATTCACCGTAGTTGATTGCAGCAGCGCTCCTGAACTTTGGCTGTATAAACCGATCGTAAGGGTACCGGCTGTATTGTTTGTCGCTGCATTCGGATAGATGGTAACGCTATTAAGCGTAAAGGGAGAAAGCGCATCGAACACAAGACCATAGGTTGCGGTACCACTTCCCGCTGTGCCTGCACCCGAATACACCATGCCCACGTTTGCCGTAACGCCACCAGCATTTGCTGCAGCATAGTAGGTAGTCGTAGTGCCAATTGATGGCGTTGTAAAATTGTTGGTATTCGTAGCGAGCGGAGCGCCCCCTGTTGCATTAGCATACCAGTTTACTATAGATCCCGCAGATGCCGTAGCGGACAGATTGACTGTACCCACACCGCAACGCGTACCGCCGTTCGTGGTCAATAGCGATGGATTATTTACGTTTACGGTTTCGATATTGGTATATGCGGTTCCACCCGGAGTGTTATTGCAAGTCACGGCCACACGGAAATCGGTACTTGCACTTAGTGGGCCCGATGTGTAGCTAAATCCTGTTGCACCTACAGGGGTAAAGTTGTTTTGACCTGCAGGAGACGATTCCCACTGATAAGAAATTCCCAACTCCGAGGGGTAACCTGTAAGATTCAGGGTAGCCGTCATGCCATTGCACAATGAAACGTTTGTGGCTGCAATTGTTCCCGTAACCGAAGGCACACCACTGCAAGGCACTCCCTGTGTGATATTCACCACATAGTCCTCCGTCTCGCGACCAACAGAAATATTCGCACAAGCACCGTTGGGACCATGCAGTGTAGAAGTACTCGCCTGGTTTCTTAATCGCATTCCCGTAAGGCCTGCAACGGCAGTAACAGGAACAGTAATCGAAACGGAAGGTGTGGTGCTTGCAGGCATCAGGTAGTATTCCGCACTGTCGAAGGTGCCGCTCTGATCCCAGTCGAACCACAACTCTGTCTGATACGCTGCATTAGTAATTGCCGCATTGACTGTATAGGTGAGTCCTTGCGTCAATGTAGCGGTATTCGACGGTATGGTATAATCCAGTTGTGTATAACCACCGGCACCAACCGTAGAAGTAGAACTATTCAGTGTTGTCGTGGGTATGTTCACATTGGTAATGTAATTAGCCGTGGTGCTGTGAAGTGTAACACCGGTAAGCGGCGAACAATAGCACAGATAAAACGGATTGGTAGTGATCGTAATGGTGTTGGACACATCGAAACCACCACCATTCGCACAGGTCACTATAGCATGATAGTCCATAGCACCCGTGAGCGTAGTAGACAAGGAAGACGCACCAGTACCAACAGCGGTCCACAAACCAGACCCCGAAGGAGCCTCTTCCCATTGAATGGTGATACCGGACCCTATTGAAAAACCAGACAGCGTGAGGTTGATCGGCGCTCCGATACAAGCGGATGTAATATTGCCCGCCACGGATACAGTGCCTGCTGTTGGCGTACCAGAACAGGGCGCCACAGAAAACTCATACGCCCCCATGTCTGGCGTCGTAACGCTTCTGGTATTTCCCGGCAGATCTATCGAAATACCAAGGGGTGTTCCCAGGTCGTCCATCAGGCTCGTTGTAGGTGTATAATCCGCAATAGCCGGATTCAGGAACAGAGGATCAACGCTCACACTATTCAGATCGAAAGGCGTACCGGTCATGGCCTGCCAGGTAGCAAGCGAAGTATAGGTGGTCGGAGACACTGCCGAGTAATAACCAAAATTGCTAACACCCGTACCCCCTGCATTTACATACACGTTATTGTAGTTGGATGTTTTACCGGCGCCCGAATAATACAAGCCATACTTTACGCCCGAGCTTGGCTGTGTCACTACTACATTGTTGTTGCGAATATCAACGGCAGTGGCACCCGAAGCATAAATGCCGTATATGGTGCTGGCACTCGTAGCTGTGTGATCCAGTACTATCGTGTTGTGGTAGGCCTTCACATAGGTAGCCGATGTGAGATACATTCCGCCACGCACGCCAATACCTTCGATCTTTCCAACCAGATTGTTGTAAAACCTATTTTCGTTGCCTGCTGATGCAGCCGTTGACGAGCAATAGAGCGGATAGGCTGTAAAACTCGCACCGGGCGAGGCTGTTGCCGCATTTCTGATAATATTTCTTTCGATCAGAGAATTGGTACATCCTGTGGAAAGTATGATACCGTAGAAAGTTGATAACGTAGTCCGTGTGGGGCGTTCGAATATGCTATTGGAAACAGTAAGCCCGGACTGATAAAGCCCATAGGCACCGTAAACATAGTAATCGGTCGCATGACAGTTCACAATCGTATTGCCCACATTACCTGCTGCTGTAGAGCCGTAGAACACAAATCCGAAGTAGCCACCAGTAAGGTTACAATTGCTAAACGTGTTGTTGCTACCATTGTTACCGCCGGTGGAATACACAGTTTTAGAACCACTCATCACTACACAGGCAGTGGTTGTTGCCGTGGCTGTAGTAGAAGCCGTGAAGTTGCAGCTATCGATGGTGTTGAAATCCGCACCATTGGACAGGTGTAATGCAAAACCATAACTGCTGCCAAGTGCCTGAATGTTTAGATTTTTTATAGTCACATAATCGGCCCCGTCAAGACTGATCGTCGCATAATTGGTACCAGTCGTGGTGAGCGTTTTTGTGATGGTTTCCCCGTTGCCGTTGATGGTAATTGTATTGGTGGACGATGATCCGTTGACCTGAGGCAGCACAAACTGTTCGTTATAAGGTCCGCTACCCGAAGCAACGTTTAACACCACCGGAGCACAGATACCAAAGGTGCCCAGGTCGCTGGCAAAGGCTGCAAAACTTGTGTAGTTCGACGATGAGGCAGGCTGACCCGCATTGAGCGTGTAAGTTCCGCCGAGGCGCGGTGTAATACTGGTTTTTACCGTATCGTTGAGATTTACCGTGTCGGGCTGGCTGTTGGGCATGGATGTCCAGGCCTGAAGAGCATAGGTGCCCGAAACGAAGTTGTAGCTCCCCACAGTAATTACCGTATCATAGGGAACAGCCGGGAAGGTGTCTATACCCACTTTATACCATGCACTGCTTTGCACCACTCCATTTACACTCCAACCAATCATCACGGAGTCCACAAAGTTGCTTCCATAATTTCTTACTCTTACATTGATTGTCTGACTGCCGGGGCATATACCTGAGGAAAGACTTGGAAAGCTGGTAGCTCCTACATTATTGGGAACAGAAACAGCCTGGGCCAACAATGTAATCACCACATATCCGTCTCCGGTACCGAGTGCCGGTGTGTTCACCTGATTATTTCCGGAGTTGAACGATCCACCGCCACCACCTGCTTCCTGCGACGTGGTAGAAGATCCTGCGCCGCCACCGCCACTATATCCACCGCCGCCGCCGCCGCGCCTGTTGTTCCAGGAGTTGGCACCACCGCCACCACCAAATCCACCCCAGCCGCCGCTGCTGGTTGTTGCAGTTCCGCCTACACCACCGTTCAAGAAGGAGTAACCCCCGGGGTTACCCGCGGTTGCGCCGCCATCACCCGAAAATCCACCGCCACCACCGGCACTGTTGATACCACCGCCTCCAGATCCGTTTGTGCCCGCGGTTCCATTTCCGGTTCCGGCACCTGCCTTCGCTGTTGTGGTTATCGAAGCATCTGCATTTGCGGGAATTGCAGAGGCGCCATTTACACCTCCACCACCACCGGCGACGATAAGCGGTGTATTTGTAGAGGTAACGACAAAAGTACCCCCGCCACCGCCATATTGCTCGGTGCCACTCACTACGCAGCATCCGCCCTGCTGGCCAACAAGTATTTTCAATTGGTCGTTAGCATTAAACGTAAATTCACCGCTCATGTATGCGCCGCGACCTGCATAAGGGCCGTATCCCTTTGCTCCGTACACTTCAATTTTGTATAATCCTCCAACGGGAACCGACCAGTTTTGGATGCCCGCGGTCACCGTCACAGAGCCGGCAAGGTTGGTAGAACCGTAGGCCGTGGTAGCCTGCGCCTGCGTCGGTCCATTGATGCCCGTAGCACCGCACGTAGTAAAGGTGTAAGACTGCGATCGTGCATTCGCCGCCCAAAACAAAAAGGAGACACAAAGCAACATGATTTGCATCCCTTTCGTCTTTAAAAACGTAAAGTTGTTGTTCATGAAAATTAAAGTTTAAGCGCCTACTCTGGAATGGTTTTCGGCTTCCCCAATTTTTTGAATTTCGGCTCAGTGAATCGTGAGATATTGTAGGGGAATGTGGTGTGATGAGGCCGATTTTTGAAAACGTTTCTTTGTTTTACATAGGCAAGCGATTAAATGATTAGAAAATGATTACAGCAACATAAGTATTTTATGTGAATATTCCTAAAGATTAAAGACGATATTTTAAGGTTTACCGTTGTGAATTCATATATTTTTTTAACCTCGCAGCGTAAGATCTACTCCATGAAAAGCGTGGCCCGGTGCTACCTTTGTCTTTTGAAACCTCCACTATGAACAAAAAGGATTTTAGCAGCATAAGCCCCTCGGCAAAATCGTTGCTGCTGATGAAAGCTTACACGTCCATTCCCTATGCAAAGGAAACAGCGGCCCTCATGTCAAAAGATGAAGTGTTTGGCCTGAAATTCGATCCGTCAGATTTCTGGTTTTGGATCCGGGTGATGCATTTTGAACTGCGCTATAATAGTATCGACCAACTTCTCGTTCAGACTCCTTATGCTAACGTTCTGGAACTATCATCCGGTTTTTCGTGGCGGGGTATTGCCCTTTGCGAAGAAAGAGAAGACGTACACTATCTGGACACGGACCTGGCAGAGATCATTACTTTAAAAACCGAGCTCAGGAAAAAATTAGGTCTCGGCAATGATCTGAAAGGAAAATGGGAGCCGGCGGTATTGAATGCGTTGGAGAAAGACAGCTTTCAACAAGTAATGAGCAGGATGGACAGCGACCCGCTTGCCATCATCAATGAAGGCTTGCTGATGTACCTGAACACAGAAGAGAAAAAAACGCTATGCAGAAATATTCGCCATGTACTATCAGACCGTGGTGGTTGCTGGATCACTGCAGATGTGTATGTGAAACGCTCAGAAGACATGCGGGCTGCACTGCCCCAGGGCGAGCGTGAAGCCGCATTTTTTGAACAGCACAACATAGAAGCTAATAAATTCGATTCTTATGAAGCTGCGAAAATATTTTTTGAAGATCAGGGCTTCAGCGTTTCAGCAGAAGCACAACCGGAATACGATAAAATTAGCGTGCTGCCGCAACTGATGGAAGTGATGCCCGACCATGTAAAAAACAGTAAAGAACCACCGCCGAAAATTCAGGCAACATGGAGGCTTGAGGCAAGGTAAAGTCCGCTCAATAGAATTTATTTTTTAGAGTAGTCTAAATTTATAATTTTGCTACCCTATATTTGAATTCTATGAAGACTATTGTATGCTTCGTGCTGGCTTTTGCTTGTTGTAAGGTTGATGCCCAATACAGAAAACTGGAGGGACAGGTGCTGGACGGAGAAAATGAGGTACACGATGCTCTCGTGTATCAGGAGGGACTTGCCAGAGAAGTGCCCTGCGACAGTATGGGTCGGTTTCGGATACCCAAGGCGACAAGAGGCAAGTTCCACCTGTATGTTCAAGCTCCGGGGTATCAAACTACGAAAGTTCAGGTCGAAGAAGGAAGTACGGATCTAAGTATATCAGTTTTACTGAAAAAGAACAGCCATTCTCTTGAGGAATTTGTTGTTACCGGCGCATCGGGATCTACGCGCATCCGTGAGAATCCACTTGCGATCCACAGCATTTCGCGTAAACAGCTTTACCGTAATACCGAAGCTAATATTATGGATGCACTCGTAAAAAACGTTCCGGGGCTAACGGCAGTAAAGACAGGTCCAAACGTATCTAAACCCTTCATCAGAGGACTTGGCTACAACCGCGTCCTTACACTTTACGACGGTCTTAGGCAGGAAGGCCAGCAATGGGGCGATGAGCATGGCATAGAACTTAACGGTTACAACCTTCAGAAAGTAGAAGTAATCAAAGGTCCGTCGAGTCTTATGTTTGGCTCAGATGCCCTGGCGGGAATCATAAGCTTCATCCCACATGAGCCCACAATTTCGGACAGTAAAATTCATGGCAGTTTCACCACAGAATACCAAACCAATAATAACCTTAGCGGCCATGGACTTACCATAGATTACGCTAAAAACAAAGTTCTGCTTTCCCTTAGCGGATCGTGGCGACAGGCAAAAAACTACCAGAATCCCGTGGATGGTCGTGTGTACCTTACCGCCTTTCTGGAAAAAACCGCGTCATTAATGGTGGGGTATAAAACAAAGAGCGGATCAACCCATATGAACCTCACCGTTTATGACAACCTACAGGGCATACCTGATGGCAGCCGCGACTCCGCCTCGCGGAAATTTACGAAGCAGATCTATGAAGCGGCCAACGATACTTTGTCTCGCCGGCCTATCGTATCCGACAAAGAATTGAACAGCTATTCCGTACCTGCGCTGGCGCAAAGCATCCGGCATATACGTCTGTACATGCAGGGACAATACCAGCTAAAAAAAGGCCGAATCGATTTTCTGGCAGGTGTGCAGCAAAATGACAGAAGGGAATACAACCACCCTACAGCAGTACATCAGGCAGGCATGGATGTTCGGCTTCGCACACTAAACTATCAACTTCGTTATCAAAGGCAGGTAAACTCCTGGACAATTCATCTGGGTGCAAATGGTATGCTACAGCAAAACGAATCCCGGGATGCTACTGATTTTCCGATACCAGACTACCAGCTTGCAGACGGCGGTGTGTATAGCTTTGTGCACTGGAAAGGAAAACGGTGGACGATGGCCGGCGGTATTCGCTTTGACATTCGAAAACTACATTGGTTCGCACTCCGGGTAGGCACAGACGCAGGCACCGGCTTTACCGTGCGGAGTATTCAACCGACGGATCCCTTGCAGTTTGCCGATCATGAAAAACTCTTTACCGGAATTTCTGCCAGCATCGGAACCACATGGAAAATAACGGAAGCGATAAGCCTGAAAGCCAACATTGGCCGTGCTTACCGAGCTCCCAATATCACGGAGCTTGCATCCAATGGACTTGATCCCGGCGCACATATGATATACAAAGGAGATGAAAGTTTCCAACCGGAGTTCTCTTTGCAAGAGGACCTTGGTGTTTTGTTGCATACACAGTCGGTCTCTGCCGAGCTCAATATCTTCAACAACCACATTCAAAACTATATCTATCTCTCCCTGTTGGCGGATGCACAGGGCAATGCGCTCACCGATCAGCAGGGTAATAAAACCTGGCAATACCAACAATCATCTGCCCAGCTCTTTGGTTTAGAAGCCTGGTGTGCGTTTCATCCTCGGGCGGTCGACAACCTTACCTGGACTAACACCCTGACCGCTGTATTTGGCTATAACCGTAACCATGCTTTCAAGGGGGAAGGTACCGATGGAGAATATCTGCCTTTCATTCCCCCGATAATGCTCCGGAGCAAGCTATCGAAAACGGTGAACCTTAAACATCATTTCATTAGTAGTGTAAGTCCTGAAATAGAAATCGAACATGTAGCAGCACAAAACCGGTATTATGGTTTGAACCAAACGGAGATCGCATCGCAGGACTATACACTTTGCCACGCTGGGATGTCGACAGAGTTGGCCTGTCGTATGCGTGGGAAGATACTCCTGCAAGTAAGCGTGAACAACCTGTTTGATGTAGCCTACCAGTCGAACCTGAGCCGGCTGCGCTATTTCGAATATTATTCGTCGAGCCCGAACGGACGTTCTGGCATCTACGACATGGGGCGAAATGTATGTCTGAAATTAGTCGCAACATTTTAGCGAGGGAAACTCGTAAATTCCGCTGTAGAAACACTTCCTATGACTGTGCACCTTGAGACACCCCGACTGTTGATTCGCGAAATGCTGGAATCGGACGCCCCGGCCATGCTGGAAATGGACAGTGACCCGGTGGTACACAAATATCTCGGTGAAAGACCAACCTTTGAGTTGCAGCAGATCAAAGAAGTTATTGCCTACGTCCGCCAGCAATATGTAGAACTGGGTATAGGGCGGTGGTCGGTGACGCTAAAAAGTGATGGCAGCTTTATTGGCTGGACGGGATGGAAGCTGATGAAAGAAGCCGTAAACGGACATGTGAACCACTATGATTTTGGCTACCGCCATCTCCGCAAATACTGGCGGCAGGGATATGCTTACGAGGCTGCGAAAGCAGTGTTGGACTACGGCCTTAACGAGCTGGGTTTTGATCATGCCTATGCCATGACGGATGTGGACAATATTGCCTCAAGGGCACTACTGGAAAAGCTGGGTTTCCGGCTGGTGGAAATATTTCCCTATGATGGTGCGCCACTTTGGTTAGAGGGCAAGCCAACCACCTGGTACCAACTTCCCGTTGGCATTTGAACGGCACGCAAAGGCAGTCAAAAAAAGTAGTGGCCCTATAGCGAACGAACGAACCGGATGAGGGCATTGCGCTCTGCCCTGCTCATCTTCAAGAAAGCATTTTTTGACTGCTCTGCTTCACCTCCATGCCATAGTATAGCCTCTTCCAATGAACGAGCCCTTCCATCATGCAGATAATAGGGCGTTCCATTTGTTTTCTCAAACAATCCGATCCCCCAGAGCGGTAAAGTTTTCCACTCCTTACCATTGGCGAGAAAATCATTGTAGCCATCAGCAAGTCCTTCACCCATATCATGCAACAAAAGATCGGTGTAGGGCTGTATGCGCTGATGGGAAAGCTGTGGTATCTGAAGGTTTACACCTGTCTCCATTTCCGGTATATGACAGCCGGAACATTTGGCCTGAGCAAACAGAAGTTTGCCCTGCTTTACCACGGGATCGGCAACATTTCTGCGGGCGGGCACTGCGAGCGTCTGCACGTAAAAAACCACAGCATGGAGCAAGCTATCCGGCAGCTCAGGATCGTCGTTCAAAGCATCGAGCTGCGGCTGTTGCCAGGAGCTTTCTACCGGAAAGACTGCGTTGGTAATTCCCATGTCCTGATGATAGGCGCCTGCTACCTGTACGCGCAAAGTGGGTGTATTGGCCTTTAGTCCAAAGCGGCCCGGCTCTCTGCGTTTCGTTTCGGGATTGTACACATAGTTGATCTTTCCTGAAATACCGTCTCCGTCAGCATCCTGCTCATCGGCATAATATATCAGTGTGCTTTCCGGAATATTCTCCAACAGACCAAGGCCAAAGACCGGCGGCGCCAGACGTGGTGAAAGCGCATAAGTGCCGGAGATAGTTGAGTAAGTCTGCCGGAGTTCATAAACAGGTTTGCGCAAACTCACCTGTTCGCCGTCGGCATAAGCTACGGTAAACTCCTCATAACGGATATCCACCTTCGCTTCGGGTATTTTTCCAAAGATGCTGAGATCCTGAATCTGGTTGCCATAGCCCGCCACGGGCACAGGACCGCCAAAGGCATCCCGCCCGTTAGTGCTGATACGAAACAGTAGCGAAGACGTGGGCGTGGCCACTGTAGGTATGCCCTTACCATCGTTGTGATGGCAGGAGATACAGGAAACGTTGTTGAAAATTGGGCCAAGTCCATTGTTGACCGGCGATGGCGCTGATACAAAAGTTTGTTCGAAAGAAGCATCACCCAATTCATGCATCCGCAAGTCTCTTCCTGTCAGGCCATCCACCGCATGACTGAATGCTTTAGAAGTTTCATCAAAAACGGTAGCCCATCCACCAGTAAGCCGCTCGTCGTAATCTTCCTCCGCAAAAGGCACTGCTTTTCTACACATCACCAACGAGAGCGTTAATACAGACAGGGAAAGCAGGAAAAAAAACTTCTTCATAAAAAATTACTGATCGCTTAGTCGGTTATGTTTTGCAGCACAAATGGCTTTAGCTCTCCATCCAGGGTGGCGCGCAATTGCGCCAGTGCATCCATAGTTTGCTGCACCTGCAGGCGTTGCTCCGTGATAGCCGTCTCGAAGTTGACCGTAATATTGTCGAAAGCAAGAAGCGCTGCCGAAATCTGCGATTGAATCTTGTTGTCGAGCGACCTGTTGCGGGCAGCAACAAGGTCGTTGATTCCCGCACCATCGGTCTTATAGCGACCGAGATAAACGTTTTGCAGGCCGACAATATTATTTCTAAAATCCGCAATAGAGTTGCCGGAATATGGAGATTCAACAATGGCGGGATTCAGGGCATCAAAAGGTTCTTTCATCTTGCCCTCTCCCACCTCTTCGCATATTGCAGTCATGCCGTCTATTATAGCAATGTACACCTCTTGCATTTTAGCGTACTTGCTGCTGCCACTTCCGGCAGAAATTACAAGACGCCCGAAGCCCGTCTCTCCGGTCCAACTGGTATGCAGGTCATGACAAGTATTTTTCAAGTCCGTGGCCAGCGCCAGCATATACTTCTTTTGACGGTCGGAGATACCTGCTGCGGTCCGACTGCCGTGGTTCCCAAACAAAATGTATTCTATGGGATGAAATCCCCGTAAGGAAAGCGTCGCATTTTGAATATCGGTTAACTCCAGCGGGTTGTTGCTGACCAACAAGGAATCCATTTGCGCATAGTCCGTAGGCCAGGTATCCATATTGGGGTCGTAGTCATTATCTTCTACCGGGCCAAAAAGAAATCCTTCACACTGCTCCCAAATGGCACGCATCTGCTTCCAATCATCACGCGCCGCAGTAAGGTGAGCTTCTGTAGGCTCCGCATTCAGCAAGGTAAGGGCATCAAATAAGCCTACTGAAGCCTCGTCGAGATCCTTATATCCTTCTATGGCAATATTATGGGTGAAGTTTACCAACACATCTTTCTTTAGCGTGTCGAAGTCGGTGCCAGCGGTTGTTTGATCTGATTTTTTACAGGCGGCCATACTCAATGCGCCTGCACATACCAGCGATATTGCTTTCTTATTCATGGTGTGGTGCTATATGTGTATAATGATTTCGTTCTCTTCTACGGTTACCGTATAGTGGGTGAGCGATACTTCTGCGGGCCCTTTTACTACCGCGCCACTTTTATTGAAATGGCTACCATGCAAGCTGCAATGAAATCCGTCTGAACTGAGTGAAAGCTGATTGTCCATGTGGGTACACTTCATCAGGATCGCAGAAAAACCACCCTCGTCTTTGCGAGAAACAGCGATATCGTAAAACCAGCCACGCGGACGGACCATTTGTACTGGGCTCTTTTCGAATAAAGTCTTCGGCACAGTGATTTTGCTGTTTTCTATGCCGGTTTTATACACCGCCATACCACTGCCCGCGCAGGACAATAAAGTCTGTGGCAGGATAAGGCCAGCCGCCCCAAGCAGACAAAGGCTACACCCCGACTTTAGAAATTTTCTCCGCTCCATAATTTGTTTAGAATGAATAACCTATCCCGATGTTGAGAAAAGTGTTGCTTTGCTGATAGGGTAAAGCATTGGGAGCAGGATTGAGTACCAGGGCCCTGTTTTGCTCGCCGGTGTGCTGCAGCCGCACATCCGCCTTGATGGCGATATTGGGTATGGGTAAATAGGAAAAACCAAGGATGAGATGAGATTGCCTGAGGGTACCATCATAAATCGCTTCGGGGGCAGCGGGCGTTGAAGCATTGAGGTCTAAAGCTTCATAGCGTGCGAAACTGATAAACTGCGCCTGCCGGTGTCTGCTGTATAGCCAGTCGTAGGCAAGCTCAGCGTAGGCACCATAAAAACTATAGGGAAGATTTTTTGCGTACGCAATATTCACTTTGTTTGCATCCGGCATGGAAACATAGGCACCTAAAAGTTTCGCTGCGAGACCGTCACGGTTATATTGCACATTAGCCTCACCCAGATATACCGGTGTTCCCAGAGCTCCCCCATCGAGTCCAAGGCTGTCAGCCCCCCGCCGGCTAAGGCCCGTGGTGCCACCTACATAGCCTGAGGCCTGTAGTTTGAAGTTTTGGATAGTGTATTGCAGCGAGGCCGTAAAAGCAAGGTTGTTAGCAGGAGCGTTACTACCCTCCATGCGGCCACCACGCAGACCCGTGCCGTGTTGCAGACCTTCATTGTTCAGTCCATTCACAACGCCTACGGTGTAGAGCAAGGGCAGCCCGTTGAGTCCTCCATAAAGGCATACTCCCAGTTCTCGCCAGGTGGCAGGAATGACCAGTTGTTCGGTAAGGGGCCGCTCTACTCCATTGAAGTTTACAGGGAGGTGATTTTCATTAAGAATCCCGATCCTTGGAATGAAAAGTCCGGCAACGATATAATGCTTTGGGTTGAGGTTAAACTTCAGAAATGCCTGCTCCAATGCTATTTCACCTTTTTCCTCTCCACCGGCGACCAAAGCATTTTCCAGTTCCAGCTCCGAGAAAAACTGTATGCGGGAATTGAACTGATGACCTACAAATAACACCACCCGCTCTAACGTGGCCCTCGACTGCTGCCGGTTGAAATCACGCTGATAATATGCGCTTCCATAGCCGGAGATGATGGTTTTATGATTGTTGACGCCCGCATGCAATGAATCTTCGTTGGTAAGTATTTGCTGCTGTGCCTGTGTACGAAACTGTGCTTCAGCCGGAAAGGATATGAAAACCAGTCCGAGAAGTAGGAATATTTTGTGCATAAAGTGGAAAAGCGCTGCGAAGGTCAAAGATTCAACGATCAATCGCTTTTAAAATCGGGAACATTCACGGCCCCAAATTTTTTCCCAAAAATGAAATTCAACGCAGGCTTCTGTTAGATAATTCCCTTACGACATAAGCGTCTTTGGCTTCCCGCAGCAAGCCCGCCGGGGGCAAAAGCCAAACGAGCAGCCGGGGGATCGCAATTGCTGCTTGAGCGTGACCGGTCTTTTTCATCCGGTATCAGGCACACCTATTGTTTCACAAAATTTCTAACAAAGGCGCCATGCTCAGTTTCAAAGCGAAGCAGATAAAAACCGGGTGGGAACCTTACAAGGTCTATGACAAAATCATGGCCTTGTGCTGGCACAATCCCTGAAGAAACAGCGCCTCCCAAGGCGTTGTAAACAGCATAGGACGAAATCTTACTTTTCGACGAGATATGCAATTCTCGATTTGCCGGATTAGGATAGATCGACACCCATTCGTGCTGTGACGTTCCGTCAAGGCCGGTGTTACCTACAAGTATCGTCTGTGTGGAGGTATCGCTGTCCAGGCATTTGCTGGCGATAAGCTGAACGGTATAACTACCGGGCATGCTGTAGATGTGTTGCGGGCTTGTTGTCGTGGCACTGTCGGCATCACCAAAAAACCACTTGTAGCTGACACCGTTGACCGACGTATTTACAAAGTTAACCTGTAGCCCGGCAACAGTATAACTAAACTGAGCGGCAGGCAATGGGAAAAACTGAAAACATTGCGAAAGTGAATCGTAGGCCCTCGCTTTAGCAGCATTCTTGATCGTTGCCGCATCCTGGCTCAGAAGACCACCGTTGTAACTGCACAGCACCGGATCTTTACCGAATAAAACCGAGTAAAAAGCACATGCTGCAGCAAAGGAACCCTTCAACGAAGGATGACTTTCATCGGTATCATAAAGTTCGATGGAAGGATGATTATTCCGAAGGTAACGCCACACTTTTGCCACCGGGCATACCACGGCATCGTTGCTATCTGCCATGTTTGTATAGCGCAGTTGCAGGAGGCTATCCATACCTAAGTAGGTGCAGATCGGAGGGAAGAAAGCACAGTTGGACGCGTCGCCGTTCTTCCGGCCCCAGGTCATGTAAAACACAGTCTTAGCGCAAGGATTATATGCCTTTATTGTGCTGTCGAGTATATGTGCAAAGGGGTACACATCTGTCTGTACCTGCTGATCCGGAAATGCCGGTAGCTGGCTCTGTTCCTGAAGCACTACAAAATCCCAGTTCCCCTGGGCGATCAAAGCCAGGGTACTGGCATTGCTACAATGTTGCTGAAGTGTGTAGCCGCCCGGAGCACTGGAGCTATGGATCAATTGGTCTCCTGAAGAAGTTGCCAGCCCTGACACCAGTACCGGCAGATTGTTCACATAGGTGTAGCTATTACCGATAAAGAGCACACGTACCTGTTTGGCCGCTGCCTGCCGGGCACATAGAAGGACGATGCAGGCAAAAAAAATCGCCCGGAAAAATGAAAAGGAACTTGCTGACTGCATGTGCTTTGGTTTTGCTTGTATGACCCAGCTACCTACATAATAGTTGGGTACACAAAGATAAATTGCATTTCAGTGGCAGTCATGGCAAGCCCTAATCCTGAAGTTCAGTTACCCTTACTTTTTTCAGTTGTTTCACCAACCTCAAGAGTTTGGGCGATGCCTTGAAGATCGGAGTGTAATGCGCGGGGATGATCAGTGTAGTGTTACGCTTTACATTTCGAGCTTTTCGCTGTGCACGCTTTTTAATGCAAAAAGTCCCAAACTCGGCAACAGACACCTTGCCGCCGGAAGAGATTTCCTGTTTTACCTCGGCAAAATACTGATCGAGAATGATACGAACCTGAGCCTGATGGATTCCGGTGGTCTTTGTAACCCGCTGATAAAGCTGCTTTTTGTTCATTGCAAGAAAGATTATCCATTCACAATTAATCGCTCCTCCACCTACGCGGGCGCTCTTTACCGGCGCATAAAGGACAGGAGATAAGTTGACAGTGATGCGGGCTGTTTATTGGGTATAAGTATCGCTCGCTGGCTTTTCATAAACGATCCGGATACCTGGGCAAATTTGGAATAACGTGTGCAAAAAATATATCCCGAAAATGGGGGATATACTTTGCGGAGCTGTGGATGGCCATTCCCAAAGATGTCGGACATCGAAGGCAATAAATTATTGTAACGATTCGCCCTGCATGCTGACTGCCTGAGCTACAGCACTATTATTTTGTATTTTGGTTCTCATAAGCCGAAGGATTTCCTGCCCTCCCGGAGTCGAATCTACTTTTAGAAATGAATGACGCTTCAAGTACGCAAACCAGAAAAAGAAACACCAGCATTGACCTTGTTAAGGGCATCATTGTAGTGCTGATGTGCCTGGATCATACTCGTACATTTTTTCATTACAGCGCATATCATTTTAATCCAACAAACGTCTCGCTGAGCTCATTACCCGTTTTTCTCACACGCTGGATCACGCATTTCTGTGAACCTGTGTTCTGCTTCACGGCCGGGTTGTCTGCATTTTATCTGAGACAACGAATGGATTTACCCACCCTAAGCAACTTTCTTATTAAGCGAGGAATATGGCTTATAGTCGCTGATCTTACCCTCATCAATTTTGGCTGGCATTTTGACCCCCGCGTCCAGACTTTGCTTCTGGGTGTTTTCTGGATGCTGGGCTGGAGCATGATCATCCTTTCTGCATTGATTTATTTGCCCCGGAAGGCACTGCTCATAGTTTGTGTTTCCATCATTGCCGGGCATCAATTGCTTGATCAGATCACCAGCTCAAGCTTCACCTGGACCCTACTTCATCGTTCGCGCTTCATACATCTCACCACAATAGACCGAAACATTTGGTCGGGCGATCCGCTCATTCCCTGGAGTGCAGTCATGGGTCTGGGCTATGGCCTCGGGACACTTTTTTTGAAGGATACTCAGGAAAGCAGGAACCGGTTAACGCTGATGGGTGTAATTAGCCTTGTAGTTTTCATCCTGTTAAGACTGGGAAATACCTATGGCGACCCTGGCAATTTCCGCCTCTACCCGGGGCAATCCGACAAGTCGCTGATGTCTTTTCTGAACGTAACAAAATCTCCGCCTTCTGTACAGTATTTACTACTTATGCTCGGAACGTTTTTTCTGGTAATCCCTCGCGTGTCCGGTGGATCAGGATGGCTGTCTCGAAAGCTGGCCGTCTTCGGGCGTGTTCCCTTTTTCTTTTACCTACTACACATCTATGCAATACATATCGTCGCTATGATAGTGGCTGCTACCACCGGCTATGGGTGGAAAAGTATGGTGGTGCCGGTGTGGGTAACGGAACAAAACTCTCTGAAACATTTCGGGTTCCCTTTAGCGGTTGTTTTTCTAATCTGGCTGGCAATATTGTTCTTACTTTACCCTGCCTGCAAATGGTATGATAAATACAAACGCAGTCATCCTCATTTTTGGTGGCTTCACTATTTGTAAGATTCCCTAAAAAAAATCTCCTTATTCCTGCATTAAAGATCGAGATAGACAAAAAGCTGTCTTCCCTTGGAGAATTGAACCAAAAAACGAGATATACCTTTGCTGCGTAAATCGGACAATTGCAAAACAGGCCTGGACCGGTCAATGAAGTCAATCGCCACCGGGGTACGTCCTAAGCGGAATAAATCAAACTTTTCCTCTGCAGTAACAGAAGCCCCTGACAAGGCACAAAACATCAGTTGCTTCACCAGCGACTCTACATGTATAACACTCGAGCGCACCTGCAAACCGTGTTCAAGGCAGATGAACAAAATGTCATTATGAAAATGACGAAACCCAGGTCTTGCTATTCCCTCCTTTAAATGTGATAGCCGGGCGTCTTCTTTTCTTTCACCTTTTTCAACCCTAACTTCTTGCTCTGTCATGGTATGTTCGCTTTCAAGGTTTTGGCATTTCGCCATTGTACAGCTTCCTGCACCTGCCGTTCCTGAGGCGGCCATTTTGTGACGAAGCGTCTGTTTAACGGCATATTGCCGGGGTTTTGAAGCTTTATAAAATCAAGAAGTTCATTCCGCTCCTGCCTCTTAAGTGTTCGGGCCTGCGCAACGGCATCAACTGCGCGCTCCCAACGTTGATACCAAAGAAGGAAATAGACTCTTTTATCGGGCACGAAACTTTCGCGGTTGTCATACCAATGCATCACTAACTGACGAGAAAGATCATCGGTTACGCCAATAAAAAAGCGATCCCTGTCGGAGCTGGAAATGATGTATGTATAGTAGCTTCTCAATTTTACTTTCTATCCTTGTTCTCTTCGTCGTTCTTCGAGTAAAGGCAGTTTTTGATGCGTTCGGCTCATTCTATTGCTCAGGCTCCTGCGCCTTTACGTAAGGGCTATTAGGCCGTGAATAAAACGAGGCGAACCACCTACTGTCTCAAAGACAACTCCATGTTTATCTTGTTGATAATGAACGACGCAATGTAGTAAAGTGAACGAGTGTAAACTATCCCGAAAATGAGGGAGGAGGAACAGCAACTGCCAGCAAAAAATGATCAGTGCGTGGATATCAGCGTAGCGTTTTCGGGCGCCGGCAAAGAACATTTAAGACCGGAATGAATAAGATTTTCTTGGGTGCCCGACTACAGCATAGCTATCGCAAAAACTGAGCGTGAACCGATGACTATCAGCAACAGAGAAGCTCAGGACAAGCGTTGCCGCATGGCTTCATATAGGACCATGCCTGCGGCTACAGACACATTGAGCGAGTCGAAATCGCTGGACATAGGGATTCTGATCAGAACGTCTGCCCGGCGAAGGACATCTTTACTGATACCCGTATCTTCTGCACCCATCACAATGCAACTAGGCGCCGAAAAATCAGCTTCGAACACTGGAATACTGCCCTTCATTTGTGTACCGAGAACCTGGATACCGTTGAGCCTGAGTACGTCAAGGGCTTGGGGAACGGAAGGAGTGCGGCACAATAGAATCTTCCGGAGTGCACCGGCAGATGTTTTGATAGCCTCTTCCGTAAGTGATGCGGACGAAGACGTAGGAAGGATAATTCCCTGGGCGCCGCAACACAATGCACTGCGCGCGATAGCCCCTACATTGCGTACATCAGTGATGCCGTCGAGCAGCAGGAACAAAGGATTCTGGCCCTGCTCCACCACATGAGAAATGGCGTTTTGAAGATCCACATATTGCAACAGGCTGGTCCAAGCCACTATGCCCTGATGCTGCGCGCGGCTGAGGTTGTTCAGCTTTTCGACAGGCACCTGACTGAGCGGCACATTTTGTTCTTTAGCCAGTTTTTTGATGGCACTGATTTCTTCTCCGGCGGCCGAACGCAGTAAGAATATCTTTTCGATGGCCGCACCTTGCTGAAGCGCTTCCAGCACCGGTTTTCTTCCAATCAGTATAGGCAGCGAACGCGCAGATTTCATGCAATAAACCTACAATAAAAAAAGTTGGCGCGCCTTAATTCACACAGTAGTATGCTTCCGTTTGCCGCTGCATGTTCAGAGATGCAGCCTGATGATACGGCTGAAAGTAAAAACGCTGGTGGATATAGTCGAGCGTAACGTCTCCCGTTTTTAACAGTTCTGCACCCAGCTTCGAGTTGGCACCATTGCTGGTATAGGCAACTACGTTTGTGAACAGGAAATCTCCAACTATATAGCGCGGTATGAGTAGTTTGTGTTTTTCTCCGGCTGCGGGCTCGCCATACATACCCCAGGTGCCGTTTCGATTTTCTGTGCCCAAAACCCTTATCTCTTCCGAATGCTTAAACAACTGGTATTTCTCTGTGGAAAGACTGTAAAATCCATCAAAACCTGTATCGAATAATAATTCTTCGGTGATGCCTTCGCCCAAAGAAACCTGCAACACAGGCGAACTCTGAAGGTCTTTGTCTACGGACATTGCCTGACTGAAAGCATCGGTGAGCGAAAGACCCTGAATAGCATTGGTAAAGGTAACGGTACTGTTTGCTGCAGAGATCTTCACCACCATATCCCGGAGCATGTTACTACCAATGATACCATCTACCTCCAGAAAATTAAAGAGTGTATTATCATCATCTGCCAGTAAAGCAGGAATATCTTTCAATTCAAGGGAACCCAGGGCAATATGATCGAGCCGTACTACAGTGGCATCACGGCGCTGATCATTTATATCGTAGGCGACTATGGTATGCAAAGTTTCAAACTTTGCCCTTTTTTGGATTGATTTCCGGATCATGGTTGGTGCGCCGGTATCCAATAAAAAACGGCGAACCTTTCCATTGAGAGTAACAGGAACGACTACCAGCCCATTTACCTTTTCGCACCTGAGTTCCTGATAGAAAGTCTGTGCCGCTACAAAACCCTGATTGAGTGTAAAATCATTGGCAAAAGCCCATCCTGACAAGCAAATTGCTACGATCGTCGTCCAAATCTTCTTCATTACGCCTCATTTTCTGTACAAAGTAAATTTACAATTAATTCACGATAACTTAATGATTTGGTAACATTGGAAACTTGGATAATTATAATCGTGTTAAACAGGAGTTAGAATAGGGAACCTCCGGAGCATTCAATAAGGACAGCCGGGATAAAACTGTATTTTAGCCCGACTTGCAATCAAAACCGGATGTTCCAGGTACTTCAAGCATCCCACGACGCTGGCCGAAAAGCCCTCCAAAGCCTGATTTCATAACTCTGCGGCATGTAGCATGAAAAAAATCGAAACAAAACAAGTGATCAGAATTTTGCTGTTGTTGGGAACGGTTGTCTCGCTGTATTTTGTCCCCTGGCCCATCGTTAAAGCGTGGATTATGCCCTTACCGGGCACACTCCAGGAGCAGGTGGATCAGGCTGCTGAATATGGCTTTGACGGAATCATTGTCTGTGTCAATAGAAAAGGTAACCAGTCGGAATTTTATACATCTGGCTATAAAAACCGGGAGAACAAAATACCAGCAGACCCAGACGCTTTGTTCAAAATAGCGAGTGTAAGTAAACTTTATACAGCCTTAGCCATTGCCAAACTGGCGCATGACGGAAAACTTTCGTTGGATGCAACCCTGGCCCATTACTTTCCTGAGTTAATAGGGCGAATTGAAAACGCCGACCGGATAACCGTGCGCATGATGGTCCAGCACCGCAGCGGAATACCAAACTTTACGGATGCAAAAGACTATTGGGTACACCCGAAACAAACTGCTGATGAAAGATTAGAATTAGCCCTCGATAAGCCTGCAGATTTCGAACCCGGCGCGCAATATGCTTACAGCAACACGAATTTCCTATTGCTTTCCCAGCTTATAGCCAAAGTGACCGGAGGAGAAAAATTCCATTATATCAGAGCAAAAATTCTCGATCCGCTGCATTTAAAAAATACCTTCGGTTCTATTAAAGATGTGAACCTCGATGATGTAATGAGCGGGTATTATGTTGGATATAAAAACGACCTGAAGACAGACAACAATGGAGTGATGCTGGCCACAGCGGAAGACCTTGCAAAATTTATCAGAGCGCTCAATGATGGTTCCGCCTTCAGCGACCCAAGGGAAAAAGAGATTTACTCCGCTCTGTACAAGTTTGAACATACAGGTATGATACCCGGTTATCAAACAATTGCCCAATACCACAAAGCGCTCGATGCAGTAGTGATACAGTTTACCAACACGGCCAACTTTGAGGGCTATAACTGGAACTTATCGGAAATAATGTACAGCCGTATCATCAGGATACTGAAAAGACAAAAACGAAGCAACGAGTCGTGACGGGGAGGTCAAAGCCGAAGCCGCACAAACATTTATCAATGAAAAAAGCAGTGCCGGGCACTGCTTAAAAAAATGATTTCTAACGCAGGCCTAACCCATATTATGAAAAACGCGCTGCACATCATCATCCTGCTCCAGCCGCTCTATAAGTTTAAAGACATCGTCCGACTGCTCTTCCGTTATATCAACTGTGTTTAGTGGTATCCATTCCAATTCAGCAGACACCGGCGTGATACCCCTTTCTTCCAGGGCTTTCTGCATATTCCCAAAATCGTTAAACTCGCAACGAACAATAAGATTGCCTTCTGCGTCTTCGCCCAACTCTTCCAGTCCGGCGTCTATCAGTTCCAGTTCCAGATCTTCTGCGCTCAGTCCTTCAGGGCTCAGCTTGAATACACCTAAATGTTTAAACAGAAAACCCACCGAACCACTATTTCCCAGGTTGCCACCTCCCTTGTTAAAATGCGAACGTACGTTTGCGACGGTCCTTGTTGTATTATCGGTTGCTGTTTCAACAAGGATTGCAATTCCATGGGGTGCATAACCTTCATAAAGCACCTCGTCATAGTTGCTTGTATCTTTTCCCAGTGCATTCTTGATAGCGCCCTCAATGCGATCCTTCGGCATGTTTACCGACTTTGCGTTCTGCATAATGCGGCGCAGCATAGGATTGGTAGTGGGGTCAGGTCCGCCTTTTTTTACGGCAATAGCTATCTCCTTACCGATACGTGTAAACTGTTTTGCCATGCGGTCGTACCGCGCAAACATTTTCGATTTCCGTACTTCGAATATGCGACCCATATATGTTTTAGTGCTTTTCGGTTATTTATAAAAATGCGCGCAAAAATAACACAGTTTATCTGCGGGAAAAAATCAATAGCTGCGGAGCATTGCTATTCGCCGGCTGCTTCCTGCTCTTTCATGATGATAGCATTTGCGGTGTTGGCAGCATTTTGTGCTGCATTCATATCGCCTTTTACTTTGTACACCTGTGCCAATATCTGATAATACTGCGGATTGTCGGGGTCCAGTTCAGCGGCTTTGTTCAGCGCCTGAATTGCAGGGTCCATTTGCCCCATAGACGCGAGTGCAACACCATAATTTGCCCACATGGCTTCATCGTACGGATTGGCTTGCACCGCTATGGCGTACTGCTGCACTGCGGTGGCGAAATCCTGCTTTTGCAAGGCTTCGTTGGCGCCAATTCCGGCCTTACTTTTGCGTTCCAGCACCGCAGAAAGCGTAACGCCATCCACTTTCACCTCGTATACGGCATTTGCCGGCGGCCATTTATCCTGTTGCAACTGCCCCGGAGAGATATACCTCGAATACGTTACGTAGTAGTCCCAGTCCTTGGTATGACGATCGTTGTAGCGAACATAATAATAGTTGATCCAACTGCTGTCTTTGGCAAAATATTTATCAAAGCCCAGCATGTTCGACGCTACCAACACCTTTTTGCCCGGGGTACGTTTGGCATTTTTCAACAGCCACTCCGCATCCTGCAGTCCACTGTTTTGGTAATAATCTGTGTCATAATATCCGCTCGCGCCCTCAATTCCACCCACCAGTGCATTGAAATAAACATACTGGTTCGGATGTGTGCGGAACGTCCAGATGACGGCGGGCAACAAACCAACGATAGCTATTGCCTGCGGCAGAAAGCGCAGTTTTTCGTTTTTGAAAAAATAGCCTGTTAATGGGAAGGCCATCGCCGACATAGTCACCCAAAAGGGATAGATAAAAAACAAATGGCGCCAGGTGTCATGTACACTCGAATGTTTGTACATCATGTAGAGCGGAGTAAAGAATGCTGCAAACAACAATAAAGCAGTAGCAAAGATTCCATACCGTTCTTTTGCCTTTACGAACAGGATCAGGAATAGGACAACACCTGCGATGACGATGAGTGGATTGGAGATGAGGATCCACTTGAACTCGTAGTACCAGGGCTGCGCATTGTTGGGGCGAAACACTCCTTCAAAGAATACACGAAGGGTTACGCTCCGGTTGGTCATTTCTTTGAGCGACTCAATGGGATGCGACAAAGGTGATTCCAAACCCCATGGCCAGGTAAGCAATCCGATGATATATCCGGCAACGAGTCCGACGGCCAGAATCAAAATCCCTTTTTTCAGCAATCTATTGTTATCTGCTGATACCTGCTGTTTAAATTCTTTGTTAGTGAAATAGTAAAGCAAGGTCATGACGCCAAAGTAGGCAACCAGCAAAATACCACCCGCAGAGCGCACACCGAAAGCGATGCCAAAGCCGATAGCGATGCCTATAGAATATTTCCAGGCCTTGCGCGGAAAATCCTGAAGGAAAGCCAGCCAGTAGTACATGCCCATAATAAAGCCACAACCGAGCGGAATATCTTTCGGATTATTCATGCTTTCGCCAAAGATGCGCGGAGAGAAAACAATAAACAGTAGCGCGATAAGGCCCACAGACCATTTTTTGCCGCTGAGACGATAGGCAAAAAGCCCGGTAAACATCATCATCAGTGCACCGGTTAGGGCATTGAAAAAGTGGCGGAGGATTAGAATGGGAATAGACGGAAACCAATGGTGAAAGATTTCCATAATAAAATCGAAGAAGCCACCGTAAAACTGCTGACCTACATATTGCAGACTTTTATTGTCATAGTTTAAAGCCTGTGGGTCGCCATTGAAAAAATAATTCCATATATCACGTCCATACTCGATTTGCAGCCATTCATCGCCGCTCTGCCCATAGCTACGGCTCAGCAAGGGCATAGCAATAAGGATGACGGCGCTGAGGAGATAAAACGATATTTTCCAGTATTTCGACTCCTGAGAAAGATTCGGGGCATTTTGCATTTCGAGTACCAGCTTTATATGAAACTGCGTAAAATTAATTGAATAAAGATTGTATCAAAGCGCTTGAAACGGCTCCGTTGTTTATCTTTATCCGCTTTCCAAAAAATTTGTGGATTCATATGTTTCTTGCCAACCTTCCGGTATATAAAAAGCTAACCAACCAAAGATCCGTCACCTTTGCAAAATACCTTGCTCCGCTTATACCTGATGGTTCCTCCCTCCTCGACTTTGGCTGCGGGAACATGTACACCGCGAGGCAACTCTTACTACTGCGCCCAAACCTCAGCGTTACAGGCCTCGATATCATCCGTGATCAAAACCTCAGCGATGAAATTCTTTCGGATCCCCGGCTGCATTTTCAATTAAGTGGCGAAAAAAAAATCAATTCCGACGATAATAGCTTTGATGGTGCCCTTGCACTCGCCACGCTGCACCATACACCCGACCCCGAATATTTTTTATCGGAGCTGAAGCGCGTGGTAAAACCCGGCGGGTTCGTGATTCTGGTAGAAGAAATGGCTCTTAACTTTTTCGACAAACTTTATATTTCCACAGAAGACTGGTTGCTAAATAAAATGAAAGAAGGTGTGCCGGTGCCACTGAACTTCCGCTATCACCGGCAGTATCAGGATGAGTTTCAGAAGCAGGGACTGAAAGTAGCGTTTCAGGGTTCCGTGCGCCCGTTTCCTACTCTGATGCACCACTATGTGTACAAGCTCATTAAATAGCACGCAACCGAAGCTCGTCCAACACCGCAATGACAGCTTTCTGTCTGACTTTCATTTCCTGACGTTCCTGATTTCGCAACTGATGCAATCGCTCAGCTTCAGCCTCACCAACGCCGGGGTGATGAAAGAGCTCCAGCGTTTTTGACCTTTGCACACGGTCGTTATAGTCGCCGGTTTTTTCTGCCAGTTCCTGTAGTTCCTTTAGCGGCAAAGTTACCGTCGCTTCAAAGGCTTCCGGCCAATCCTTTTCCACCCAGCGGGCCACATACAAAATGTCTTTTGATAGTTTTCTCACCTCATGCAGGGTACTGTCATCCGGGCAAGGCTCGGTTGCCAGGATCGAGCGAAACTTCTCCTGCAAAAAATCCGACACTGCTTTTGTTGCGAGACTCTGGATATGTTTTCCACGAATGGCACGGGTCAGGATATCTGAAAATCCTGTATGATAACGGATTTCCCAGGCAATTTTCAGGTGCAGAAGCGCTTCTTCGAGGTGTTGAAAAAGGACCGGTAGCTTTTCATGGGTTGCAAATGCCTGGAGGAGCTGGGCATCCCGGATCGATCCGGCAATGTGATAAATGTTTCGCAGCGCAACTGGCAAACCGGGCTTTTTGTGCGCTGTAGTACCAGCAAGACGTAGCAATGCCCGGTACTTTTTTACGCCCGTGCGAAAATCATGAATCGCGTCTATGGAAAAATCGGGTGACACGGCATCATACCGTTCGGCCAGCATTGTAGCCTGTGCTGCCAGGAGTTCTTCCAGCTTCTTCGCATTCATAGTCCCGAATGTAGGAAAGCTACCCGAAGAATGCGTACATGGATAGCCCTTGGTAACCAAAGGCACAAAACGCAGGGCACCAGCTTAATACCTTCGTTTCCAAAAGAATGGATATGGACTTTTGGGTAAAACTCGCATTGATACTCATTGCCCTGCATCTGCTGGTGGGTGGTGTATGGCTGATGTACAAACTGGCTCCCGGGAAGAAGAAAGCCGAACAAAAAGATTAGAAACAAGCACTGCCATTGGAAAAACGACATGCCCCCGGCAAAGGTTACTTCCGGCGTAATAGGGCATAAATAAGAAAGTCGTTTATGAAAATGAATGTAAGCGCGGGCATCCTGTTGGCAACATTGATGTGGTGCAGTTGCGAGCCTACAGTTAGCTTTACAGAAGCGCAACCTCCGGGTGTCAGGTCTCAAACATCTTTCCCGCGCCGCATACAGGGCGCTTACCTTTCCTCCGATGGTGCAGACACACTTTATATTTTCGCCACAGCCATGGTAGGGCATTATGCCTACACCCTTTCCGAGCACAAAGACAGCCTAAAGGGCTATATTTTTCTGCCGGGCGACACCCTGCTCAGTATAAGCGACAGCAGCCTTAAAAAAGTTCAGGTCGTTAATGATTCGGTGATCTGGCGGAGCGAAGGTACCGACACAATGTTTCTCATTTCGGAGACGAATCAATTAAAAAAATACAAGGGGTACTATTTTCTCAATAAAAAAATAGAAGACCGGAAGTGGGAAGTCATTAAACTTTCACTGAAAAACGAAAGGCTGGTTCTATCCACGATACACAGCCCCGACGAAATAAAAGCACTGCAGGAAATAACCGAAACCGACGACAGTACGGTCACCAATTTTGAACTGACACGCCGCCAATTTCGACACTTCGTCCGGAAACGAGGCTTTTCGGAATCAGACAGCTTTCTCCGCATTCGAAAAATGCCCTGAAACCGTACGAGTATCTTATCCAAAAAAGAAACAGGTTCCCGGCAAACGGAAACCTGTTTTTTGGTCAACTAAGCACTGAATGTAAAAAACTATTGAATAGAAACAGGGAGGGTCTTGATAACACGTCCTTTATCTCTCACCACCAAATAGTACATGCCGGCCGCTACGTGCAAGCTGCTGCTGATGGTAGAGCTTCCCTTTGCGACCAGGCCCTGATGCAGCAAAGCTACTTTCTGACCGATAGACGAGTACAAAGCAATGTCACCATCGATGGCCTTATCGAGGTCGAAGGAAATATTCAATTGATTGCTGGCAGGATTCGGAAATACTTTCACGGCATTGTTTACATCGCCGTTAATATTGTCCACTGAGGTTACATCGCCCTTGCGAAGGAGCAGTGTAAAATCGCGGGTGAACATGCCATCGCGCAGACGGAAAACAACAATAATATCCTTTGTAAAGGTGGCGGGAGCCGTCCACTGGAAGGTACCGATCACATCATTACCTGAATTGAAGGTGGAAAATGTGGCCGGATTGGCAAAACTAAAGGCCTGGCTAAAGGCAGTAAGCTGCAGGGCATTGTGTTCGGGATCGGAACCCATGATCTGGAAGATGAAGGGCTGACCCGGCACGTAGTATTTGTAATAATAATTTTGAGCCTGGTTTGTATTGTATGAAGAAACATTCTGGAAGAATGGCGAACTGTTTCCACCACCTGGTACGATCACATACTGCATGTCACGAATGATTTTTCCCACGGTTACCTGATTTTTTATTTCGTTCACTTCGAACGACTGCACATAGTTACCTAAGGTATCGGGTGTCCAGGTGATCTCACCAGTCACGGGATTCATGGTAAAGGGCCCCATAGGATCGGCAGCAGGCGCGGTAAAACCGGTTACACTTGTAAACACAAGACTCGGCTGGCTAAACATATGCGTACTGATCGGTGTATTGAGCGACCAGGACAGCGTGTCGAAATCAGGATCGAAAGGCAATGGATTATAATAAGCGGGCTGATTGATCGGGAAATGGGCAATAGGCATAGCGAGGAAACCCGGCGTACTGTTGTTGAACGTATCTACATACAGATCGGTGTATAAGGTCATACTTTCGCTCAGTGGCGTGGTCATGTTCAGAATGGCGCCGTTTCTGCAACAGGTCTCATTGGTGATGCGATAGGTACCCGGCGCAAGCGTTACGGTGTCGGTATAAACGCCTACTTCCACTCCGTAAGGAAAGTTAGAAAGCAAACTTGTGCTGAGCGATACGTTTAAAGGAACAATGTCTAAGGTCTGGAGCACATAGTTGCCCGAACCTGTATCCTGATAAATGTAGATATCAGCGGTTTGATACATAGGAATCCCCAGGGTATCTCTATAGTGGGTAAGCGTGATGATGTAGGCGTTTAAGGCGGTGTCATATTGAGCTACAATTTCTCCGCCCATAAGGTGCGTAGCTCTCGAGGAGAAGCCGCTGATCAGCAGCAGCGCAATGAATAAAAAACGCTTCATGATTGACTTTGTTTTTTTGGTTAAATAAAGAACATACACAGCAAAAGACATATTATGCTTTTGGAGCGTTGGACAATTTAATGACAATTTTCAATAATAAGGCATTTATTGACCGAAACTTTTCCGGCAGGCAGACCCATCCGGCTGACCGTCATACAACAACACTTAAGAATTGGGATGGAAGACCAAGCCAAGGCTTATGAACCCTAAACGGACTGAAAGCGTTGTCTGGCGCAATAACATCTCATTAATACCCCAGACCAGAGCACTGACCGAACTTAGCGCCCCAACACAAACGTGGATAAACTGTTGATAATTCGATTATGTTGTCGTATTAATACTACGCACTGTCGGCTTTTCAGCTTATTTTGCAGCGGGGAAAAGTGTAAAGTAATACCTTAAAAACCTTACTGGACAAGGTTTTTGGGGTAAGCCGGGAAATGGATAATGATTTTTTCGTTCTACTCATTAACGCTCACAACTATGCGCCGGATACTAACAGGGCTGGCTGCCGCAATTGTTTTATTTACAGCATCTTGTGCAGGCCCCCAGAAAAGTATTTACTTCAGGGAACTGACGCCTAATGATCCGAGCGTCTTTACCCAAAAAATAGATCCCTTCAAGGAGGCCATCATCCAACCCGACGACATACTGGCCATAAACGTTACCTCTCCCAGCTCTATCGTAGAAGATAAAGGAAATACTACCGTATCTATTTTCAACGGCGGAGGAACCCCCTACTCAACCAATGCAACTTTGGGTGGCGGCAGTACGAATTCAAACGGATTTCTGGTTGACCCCTCCGGTCATATTGACTATCCCTTTCTCGGAAAAATAAAGCTCGGCGGTCTCACGATCCGTCAGGCCAAAGAAGCCCTGGCAAAGCAGTTGAAGACTATCGTTAAAGAACCGGTAGTCGAGATCAGGATCGTCAACTATCGGATTACAGTGCTCGGCGAGGTTGGACATCCGGGCACCATCATGGCGCCTAACCACAAGATCAGTATCATTGACGCCATAGCTGCTGCGGGAGACATTCCTATTACTGGCCGCAAAGACAATGTGACCGTGATACGGGAAACAGAGGGCACCCGCGAATTTGCCCATCTCAACCTTAACAGCAGGGACGTATTTACCAGCCCCTACTTCTACCTTAAGCAAAATGATATTGTTTATGTAGAACCTGCTCGTATTCGCCGTCAGGAAGGCAACGATTTCTTCCGGTTCTATCTACCGACCATCACAACCCTCATGTCCACCATACTGGCTGTGTATGGCATCATCCAACTCACCTCCAAATAACCCAGGCCCGGCAACTTCATGGAAAACAACCAGATATCAGACAAACTACGGCAGCTCAATACCGGGATCGACTTTAAGCGCATCCTGGGTGCTGTAGTGAGTAAGTGGTACTGGTTTGTGCTCTGTCTGTTTTTTACATTTTCCATAGGATTTCTCTACCTCCGATACACCACACCGCTCTTTTCTATTCAGAGCCTTATCCTGATAGAAGACAAACAAAAAGGGGTGGGAAGCCTGCTCAACAAACTGAGCGACGGCGGCGAATCTGCCGATGCCAACAATCCCAATCTTTTCAACGAAATATTTGTACTTACGTCTCAGGACCTTGTGCGTATGGCCGTGGATTCGCTGGATATGAACATCCGCTATTTTGCCAAAGGACGAGTGCGTGAAGACGAGCTTTATAACAAATCTCCCGTAACGATTGTCTTTGATTCTGCAGGGTATCAGGGTGGCGGAGTTCAGGAGATCAGGATGACTCAGCTTGTGGACGGCCTCTTTGAACTAAATGAGGCGAACATCAAGAGCAATGTGCTTTATGGAAGCTGGATCAAGCGATCTTTCGGACGCTTTAAAATTCTCTACAACAACAACCCCGAAGCCAACCGCGGATATCTGGTCAACAAAACAGAACTGATCGTACGGGTGATGCCCCTGCATGCAGCAGTCGGCCAGGCACTAAGCGTATTTCAGGTCAATGTAAGTGATGGGCGCACCAGCCTTCTCGATCTGAAGTACACGGATAATATTCCGTCGCGGGGGGTAGATTTTATGAACGCGCTGATTTTTTATTATAGAAAAAAGGAACTGGAGGACCTGAATCTTTCTGCAGAAAAAACCCGCGAGTTCATCAATCAGCAGAAGCTGAACCTTATAGACGATCTGCAATCGCGCGACTCGATAGAAGAAGAAATCAAAACACAGAACCGCATCATCGATGTGAAAAGTCAGGCCAGCACCATACTGGCCAACAAGACCGCACAGCAAGAGAAAGTTCAGCAGTTGCAGCTACAGAAACAATCGGTGCAGGCGCTCAAAGACAATGTGATAGAAGGCGACGGTACAGAACTGATTGCCGGAATAGGTTTCAACGATCCGGTAATTGGCGGACTGGTAACAGAATACAATACGCTGATACAAAAGAAGGAACTGCTGGAACGCAATACCGGAGCCATGCACCCCTCGGTGATCAAGATAAAAACGGACATTGCCGCGCTTCGCAAAAACATAGCAGATGCCTGCGATAGGGTGATTGCCTCACTGAACATCAGTGTACAGAATGCGGCACACAATATTGCCGAATATAACGAGACCATGGCCTCCATACCCGCGGCCGAAAGAAGTATCAACAATACCAAGCGCGAGTATCCCCTGATCCAGAATGTATATCTGTATCTCTACCAGCGCGGGGTGGAAAACGATATAGCCCAATATGCCGCCACCAACAAATCCAAGGTGGTGGTAGCCCCCTATGCCATGGGCGCCCCGATAAAACCGGTGCGGAAAAATGTCTATGCCATGGTTGTGCTCCTCGGGCTGCTGATACCCGGAGCGGTGATCATCACGAGGGTAATGATCAACAACAAAGTGATCAATGAAAAGGATATTGAATCGATCACGACGCTACCTGTGATCGGGTCGGTAGCACGGACGCCCAACAGTGATAAAAAACAAATAGTGGTGGGGCCGCACATACGCACCGGTGTAGCCGAACAATTTAGGCTGATAAGGGCCAACCTGGAATTTATGTCTGCCTCAGGAACCAAAAAAGTGTACCTGATTACCTCGAGCATGAGTGGAGAGGGAAAGACCTTTATTTCGCTGAATCTGGGCATCACTATGACCCTCGCCAAAAAGCGTGTGGTGATCATGGAATATGACCTCCGCAAACCCAAGCTATCCAGCTACCTGGGCCTGCACAACGATGGAGGAATCAGCTCTTATCTCGCCGGCATTTCGGGCATCGAAAAAGTGATCAAGGCGTCCGGCGTACACGAGAATCTGTATATCGCCAACTGCGGCCCTATACCTCCAAACCCGGGCGAACTGCTGGTGCTACCCTCTGCTCAAACACTTATTGAAGAGCTCCATGAGATGTTTGATATCATTATCATGGATACCGCGCCTATCGGCCTCGTTTCTGATGCGCTCATCCTTTCGCAACACTCCGATATCAACATGTTTGTCGTGCGGCAATCGTACACCATGAAGGAGCAGATACGCCTGTTCGACACCCTATACAAAGAGCGCAAGATCAGGAATGCAGCCATTGTGTTTAATGGCGTGGACTATCTCAAAAAATATGGCTATGGCTATAGCGGATCGTATGGCTATGGCTACCAGTATAGCGGTGGATATTACGAAGACGACATTCGTAAAAAGAAAACGCTGATCGACAAACTTTTCAGAAAATAGAAAGAACAAAACAAGTAGATGGCGCTCAAAAGCAATAACATTTTCTCCGCGTTAAAGAAGCTGCATTCAGTCTTCAACCCGGGGCAGAAACGAAAGTTTCGCTGGCTCATCTTCTTTACCTTTCTCAGTTCTATCAGCGATCTTGTAGGGCTGGGCTTTGTGATACCCGTCGTGGGCCTTGTGCTTTCGGAGAGTTTTCATGAACGCTTTGTGCATTTTGCCCCCTTTCTCAGCGGCTTCTCCAAAGAACATCTTCTGCTCTTAACGGTTAGTGCTTTCTTCCTGCTCATCGTCATCAAAAATCTGTTTGGCCTTTATATCAACAAACTTCAGGTGCGGTTTGTGCGCAATCTGTTCGTAACCTCTACCCACAATGTGCTGGATAAAGTGTACGAAAAACCGCTGCACGAAATCCTGGGTCAATCTTCGGGTAAGTGGATCAATAAAGTAACTGAGCTGCAGATCATGCTTTGCAGCAATATGGCCATATCTGTTATGATCATCATCAACGAAGCCATGATCTTCGCCATGACCACAGTAATCGTTTGCGTATGGAACTGGCACCTCTTCCTGCTGCTCGTTGTTGTGCTCATACCTTCTATCGGTCTTTTTTACGCCCGGGTAAAGAACATGATCAAGGAAGCAGGCCAGGAAAAAAACAAAAACTACGTAACCCTCCATACCAGTGCGCAGGAAATGATCTTCGGATATACCGACATTAAAATTGCCGGCACAGAAAACAGTTTTAAAAAGCATTTCATTGATACCGCACGTAAGTATAGTATCATGCAAGGTAAGGTTGACTTTATTTTGTTCATCCCTACCCGCATCATTGAAGTGGCCATATTTCTGTGCATCACGCTCATCTTACTTTACGGTGTGTATGTCATCAAAGACATTAATAATATCGTTACGACCATCACCCTGTTTTCGGTGATCGCTTATCGAAGCATTCCATCGGTCAATCGTTTTGTGATCGCCATGAATAATGTGACCGCTGCAGAGTTTATTCTCAACGACCCCGACTTCTTTCCGGAGCAACATACGGAACCGCAGCAGACCGAAGTAGTGCCCATGCGTTTCGACCAAAGCATCCGCTTTAAGGACATTTGCTACCGGTATCCCGGCGGAGGAAAAGATGTGATCCGCAACTGCAACCTGACCATTAATAAGGGAGAAAAGATTGGCATTATCGGTAAATCCGGCACCGGAAAATCAACGCTCGTCAACAACATTCTCGGTTTTCTTCAGCCCACCGGCGGACATATCTATGTTGATGATACCGAATTGAATCGTTCTACATACAAATCCTGGTGGAAGATACTGGGCTATGTAAAACAAGACGCATTCATTCTTAACACCAGCTTTGCTGAAAACATAGCTTTAGGCGAGCGCCCGGAGGCCATAGACCGGGTACGACTGGACCATGCCATACGCATGGCTAGTCTGAAGTCGCTGGTAGATGATCTTCCGGAAGGGGTGCAGACCCTGATCAGTGAGCGGGGCAATAATCTCTCCGGGGGACAGAAACAAAGGATCGCCATTGCCCGGGCAATCTACAAAGGCGCTCAGGTACTCATTTTTGATGAGGCTACTTCAGCGCTCGATTCTAAGACCGAAGAAGAAATAACGGATGCAATCAATGAACTCGGCAAAGAAAACCTCACGATCATCATCATTGCACACCGCTACACCTCATTGAAGTTTTGTGATAAAATCTACAAGATTGATGAGGGAATGATCAGCGATGTGTACACCTATCCTGAACTTGTACGTTCGCTAAACTAACCGGTACGGGAGCATGAAAAACAAAATCCTCGTGACATCTTTTGAATCGCTAACGGCCAAAAGCGCCGGGGGGATTGGTCACCTGGGCTATAAACTTGCGGAAACACTTCACCGGCGCGGCCTTCTGAAAGAATTCGTTTGTTCGGCAAAAGGGAAGTGGACCACAAGTTTCCCTTCATCGCCGGTAAGCTTCAGTTCGCGTTATTATCTTTTTGCGCTGCATAAGCTCGAAAAAATACTTGGCATTAAGGTGCATCAGTCGCGCTATCTGCAGGAGCTGGCCTATGACTGGTTTTGCTCCTTTCATTTAGACCCGGGTGTAGGCGTGCTCGTGAGTACTACACCCTATCTACACCACACTTTTAAAAAAGCTGCAAAAATGGGTGTGCGGATCTATCTGATACCTGGCAACCCTGAAGATAACTACATAGCGGACCTGGTACGTGAAGAAAACCAGCGCTACGGTATTTCGGAAGATGATGCATACACTCATTCCCGCCGACTTGCCTACTACAATAAATCATTACCGCTTGTCCATCACATCATCACGTACTCAGCACTGATGGAAGAAACCTATCGCCGGCGTGGATATGATAAAAAACTGATCGGCGTGCGCGGCTACCTGAAGCCCGACTTTGCTACCTCGGCACAGCGCGTACAGGGTGAACGTTTCAAAGTAGCCTTCCTTGCTTTTACTGTGTTGCTAAAAGGACTTCAGTACTTGCTGGAAGCCTGGAAAGAATTGCAGCACCTGGATATGGAGCTACACATTGGCGGACCAATTGATGAAAATGTGCAGCAACTCATCCGAAAAGAATACAGCGATTTGAAGCATGTTGTGTACACCGGTCGTGTGACGGATATACCTGCATTTTTTGCTGACAAAGATGTGTACGTATTGTCTAGCATTATAGACGGAGCACCAGTGACCATACTTGAGGCCATGCACTGTGGCGTACCGGTCATTGTGAGCGATAACTGTGGCACCAAAGATATTGTGGAAGAAGGCACAACCGGATGGATCGTTCCTTTTCGAAATCATGAAAGCATCCGCGACAGGATTCTGGAAGCCTACCACCACCGCGCGGAAACAGCGGAAATGGGGAAACGTGCCCAGGAGAAAATTGATGGCTATGACATGCAGGTATTTACTGAAGAACTGGCAGATATCGTAGCGAAGGGAATGCCCGGATGAACGCGGTGTAAATAGCTGGTTAACGTGGCTTATATTTTTTTAATAGCAGTGAACCCGAATCATATTTGTGCAGTAAAACCAAATTAGTTAACGTTTTGAACAGCTCGTATTCGCATGAAGGTTAGTATAATCATGTGTGCTTACAACGTAAGCGAGTTTATTGATCGTGCTATTCAAAGCATATTAGATCAAACCTACCAGGATTGGGAGCTGATCATCTGCGACGATGCCTCTACCGACAATACTACCGAGCTGATAGAAAAATATCTGGGAGATAGCCGCATTCATCTGTATCACCAGCCCTACAATGTGGGCTATCTTAAAAACAAAAATTATGCTTTCGGCCTACCCAACGGCGAACTGATCACACAACTCGATGCTGATGACACTTGCCACCCGAACCGATTGCAGCTTCAGGTATCTGTATTTGAAAAATACCCGGAAATAAAAATCTGCGGCAGCAACTACCGGCAAATTGACCTGCACGACCGTCCACTCGAAGCGCCCCGTTACAAAGAAGATTTCTTAGTGACGGAGATCAGGGACAATTATCCCTTCTGGTTTCCGGGGCTGATGTTTCGTCGGGAACTCATTGAAGAGTTCGGTTTGTTTTCGGAGTATTTCTCCGGCATCTACGGCGACGACAACTACTGGACCGTACGAGTGAATCAACGTTATCCCATTTACTTTTTGAAAGAGATTCTCTACAACTACCGCATCAACCCCAACTCTCTGACCAACGTATATAACAACCCGAGAAAATTAATAGTGGGAGAAATCCTGCAAAAACTGATCGAACAACAAAAGACCCAACATACCGACTGGCTAGAGCAAGGCCAGGAAGAAAAAATGCAGGAATATGAACAACAACTGCTCAAGGACAAAAGTCTGATGGCTGAAAAATACCGGCAATGGGCTGCAAAAGCTATTGACAAAAGAGACATGCAGCAGGCCAAAACCTTACTCGGCATGTCGCTGAGGCTGCAAGGCAGCAATCAATACACCTATAAAACCATGCTGTATTATTTGCGGCGACGATTATTCAGTTAACACGAAGTAACCTCTATGTCTTCTCTGGTACAGAAAATAAATTTTTGGGCTGCACCCTACGTCTGGAAGAAAAAGCCGGCGGACAACCTGACTGTCCATTGGGAGGAGACTGGCAAACCTTTTTTTGACGATTTGCCGCAGGTAAGCGAAGAACGCGTGCAAAGTGCACTGATACAAGACAACAAAAAATGGGAGCATAAAGAGTACATCAAAGAAATCAATGGTCGTTTTAAGATTGATCCCAAATCAGGATTTGTAATTGACCAGGACGACGCCATCATTCGTGAGAGCATCATTTTTGATCATTACGGAGCATACCCCGAAAAGCTTAGAACGGCCCCACGAAAAACTACACATATCCCGCGGCTGGTGCTCTACGATCATTTCTGGTCGGCCAACTATTTTCATTTCTATTCCGATATTTTCACCAAGCTGCATCTCATAGCGCAACGTATGCCGGCGCTTAAGGAACTGCCGCTGGTGGTAAGCCGCAAAATAGCTAACACCAAAATGTTCCGCTTCTTCATGCAGTTTCCGGAGGCGGCATCCTTCCGTTGGCATATACAGGAAGCCGATGAGTTGATTCGTACTGAAAACGTTTTCCTGCTGCAACCCATGCCCTACGGCAAAGCCCACTGGAACTGGACGAGAACCCTGGCGCAAGATTATCTGAAGCCACTCCATTCCGGCAAGCGAATATTTATTAACCGGCCGGCCCGGACTGGCAGGCATATCGCCAACTTCGAAAACATAGCACCTGTATTGGAAGAGCAAGGCTTCGAGGTGGCAGAGATGGAAAACAAAACGGTAGAAGAACAGATTGCTTTGTTTTCAGAAGCGAGTTCTGTGGTCTCTATCCACGGCGCTGCAATGGCCAATATGATCTTTTGCCACCCGCAATGCCGGATTCTTGAGGTCACAGCAGCAGACTGTATCAATTCGCATTACTATTGGCTTGCCCAATCTCTCGGCCTCGCGTCTTACGATTGCCTCACCGGTGGAGCAATGGAAATAAACCGCATGCTCTACCCCAAAGGGCGTTTTTCACTGGATGCTGAGAAGACCAGAAACTACCTGCAAAAACTCAAATCCAGCTAAAGGCCGCCGCTCATGAAGACGTTTAACGAACTCAAAAAAAATTTGAAAAAAGACACGGCCGGACTGCAGCGGGTAAGCATTGCCCTGCTCGCCGATAGTGCGACACAACTTTTTGCGCAGGCACTGAAAGGATACGGATATGATCGGAATTATTCCTTCTGCCTGTATGAACCGGACTACAATCAGATAGATAGTGAAGTATTCAATGCACAGTCGGGCCTTTACCAATCGGGCTGCGAATTTGTGCTGATCAACCTCAGTACAGAACATCTGCTTAGAGAATTTCAGAGCCTGCCGCTTAATCTTCGGACGGACTTCTGCCAGCAGAAAATGCAGTATCTCGAAGCACTGGTGGCAGCTATTTCCGAACAAATGAATGCCCGCATCATCATCAGCAATTTTACTGCGATAGACGAGTCGGTCTTTGGAAATTACCGTAACAAGACCAGGAGCTCTTTCGGCTATCAGATACGCACACTCAACCACTTGCTGATGGAATTTGCTATCGATCGCCAAAATGTATTTATCTGCGATGTGCTTGCCTTGCAGGAGCGAATGGGCTACGAAAAAATATTCGACCCAAAGCTCTATGTACATGCCGACATGGTCTATGCTATCGAATTTCTGCCTTTTCTCGCCAAAAGCTTCAGCGACATTATTGCCGCGATAAAAGGCCAGATCCACAAATGCGTCATTCTGGATCTTGACAACACCACCTGGGGCGGCATCATTGGTGATGATGGTCTGGAAGGAATACAATTGGGCAGTCTGGGTATTGGCAAAGCATTTACGGAGCTGCAACACTGGATAAAACAACTGCAAGAACGAGGAGTGATCATTGCCATCTGCAGCAAGAACAATGAAGACACTGCCCGGGCTCCTTTTATAAAACATCCGGATATGGTGCTGCGGCCGGAAGATATTTCTGTATTCGTAGCCAATTGGGAAACCAAAGTGGACAACATCCATTATATCCGCAACATTCTCAACATCGGGTTCGACGCCATGGTCTTTCTCGACGACAATCCCTTTGAACGTGAAATGGTACGATCGTCAATACCGGGCATCACGGTTCCCGACTTGCCGGAAGACCCCGCAGAATACCTTAGCTACCTTCGGACACTAAATCTTTTTGAAACTGCTTCCTTCACGGCCGAAGACGGCGAAAGAACCCGACAGTATCAGGAAGAGGCCCGGAGAACCGTACTTCAAAAATCGTTTGCCGACGAAGAAACCTTTCTTAAGAGTCTGAACATGCAGGCCGACGCGCGCCCGATCGACAATTTTTCACTCCCCCGTGTGGCGCAGCTTACGCAAAGGAGCAATCAGTTCAATCTGCGGACAGTGCGTTATACCGAGGAAGACATTGCAAGGCTCATCGCTTCGCCGGAGTATTTCAGTTTGACATTCAGCCTGCAAGACCAGTTAGGAAGCTATGGGCTGATAGCCGTTGTGATCTTAAAAGCGAGCGACGCTTCTACACTATTCATTGACACCTGGATTATGAGTTGCCGCGTACTGAAGAGAGGGATGGAACAGTTCACGCTCAATGAGATCGTGAGCGTGGCGAAGCAACACGGGTTTAAAAAAATAACCGGCGATTATCTACCGACATCTAAAAATGCACTGGTACAAAACCTCTATGCCGATTTGGGCTTCAGATCAACGGAGGGCTTATGGGTGCTGGATGTTAACGAGTTTAAAGCGAAGAAGCACTACATAAAAACCATAACAGAAACCGCACAATAAAAAAGGATATGGAACACCAAAAAATCATTTCGGAAGTACAGGAAATCTTTCGCGAGGTGCTGGATAACGACGATCTGGAAATACAGGAAAACACTACAGCTCGAGACGTGGAAGAATGGGATTCGCTCAACCATATTCAACTGGTTGTGGCCATTGAAAAGCACTTTAAAATGCGCTTTACCACCGCAGAGATTCAGCATTGGAAAAATGTGGGGGAAATGGTGCATTGTATTGCTCAAAAACACAGCGGCTGACGTAAACGAAGCTGCGCCAAAAGCCTGAACAATGCTATTCAACTCCGTAGCCTTTCTAATTTTCTTTCCGGTAGTTACGCTGCTGTATTTTCTGCTGCCGCATAAATTGCGCTGGAGCTGGCTGCTGGCGGCCTCATGCTTTTTTTACATGTTCTTCAAGCCCGAGTACATACTCATTCTGGGCTTTACCATTGTGGTGGACTATTTTGCGGGAATACTCATAGCGCAACAATCGGATCCTAAAAGAAGAAAGCAATATCTGCTCATCAGTCTGGTGGCTAATATTGGCGTACTGGCGGTATTCAAATACTATAATTTCCTGAATGACAATCTTACGGGACTCGCCACACTGTTCGGATTTAAGAATCCGGTTCCCTATCTGACCATGCTGCTGCCCATCGGCCTGTCGTTCCATACTTTTCAGGCCATGAGCTATACGCTTGAAGTGTATCGGGGAAACCAGGAACCCGAAAAGCATTTCGGCATTTACGCCCTGTATGTGATGTTCTATCCGCAACTGGTAGCGGGGCCTATTGAGCGTCCGCAAAATGTACTCCATCAGTTTCATCAACGGCATCATTTTCGTCTCGACAACCTTTATGCAGGCTTACAACAAATCGTATGGGGGCTTTTTAAGAAAGTGGTGATTGCTGACCGCATCGCTATTATTGTCGATCATGTCTATGCACAACCTTCGCTGCACAACGGATTTTCGCTGCTGCTGACTATTCTGCTTTACTCCTTCCAGATATACTGCGATTTTTCAGGCTATTCTGACATTGCACTGGGTACGGCAAAAGTGATGGGCTTCGACCTGATGAAAAATTTCAATTTTCCTTTTCGCAGTAAGACGGTTACCGAGTTTTGGCGGCGCTGGCATATTTCGCTTTACACATGGTTCAGCGACTATCTGTACACGCCCCTGGCTATCGCCCAACGCGACCGCGGTAAGTGGGGTGTGGTATTTGCCATCCTGGTCACCTTCAGCGTCAGCGGTCTCTGGCACGGTGCGAGCTGGACCTTCGTAGTATATGGTCTGCTGCATGGCATGGCCCTGAGTTATGAATCGCTGAATAAAAAATATCGCAAGCGCGCAGCCAAAAATACTCCGGCATGGCTCTATGCACCCTTCAGTCTTCTGACTACGTTCTTCTTTTGCTCTGCCGCCTGGGTATATTTCCGTTCCGGCACATTTGCACAGGCCAACTACATCCTGGGACATGTATTCACCCGGCAGCCCGGACACAATTATTTTGAAGTACCTGGCCATCAGGTGTGGGGCGAACCGGTAAAATATCTCGGTGTACCGGCGTCCGAACTTTTCGGAACCCTTGCGCTGATACCCCTGCTGTTGCTTCTGGAACAATTGCTCAGCAACCGAAAAAATGAAGCGGTTCTTCAGCGCCTGCCTGCAGCGGTGCGTTGGCCGATCTATTATTCTGTTTTATTTCTGTTGATATTTCTGGGTGTGTATTCGAAAAACAACTTCATATACTTTCAATTTTAGAAAACAAGCATTGACGTGAAGCAACGAGAGCTGCTGAAAATATTTTTGTTCCTCACTATACCGCTGCCGGTGTTATATTTTGCATCGTTGCTCATTGACAAAGGCCTGCAACGATCGCGCAGTGAAGAGTTCGACGTATGGAACGATCTGCGTTCGGGCAAGCTGCATTCCGATGTACTCATTATGGGTGCATCCCGCGCCTGGGTACATATCTCACCAGCCATACTCGACAGCGTGCTGCATACAGACGCTTATAACATTGGACTCGACAACTGGTGTTTTCTTATGCAGTACACCCGCCTGCAAACATATCTCGAGCACAATCCCAAGCCCGCAATGATCATCCAAAGTCTTGACTACAACATGTTTGACCGGAATAAGGAACTGTATGGCGATATACAATTCGTACCTTACCTCTCCGACAAAACCATCAGCAAAGCAACAGAGGGATACATAGGCAGCTTCAACTCTTTGCAACGCTACTTGCCTATGTATAAATACCGAAATAATGGCGAGCTCATGATGGATGGTATTGCTTCCTTTTGTGGGATCAACCTGCACCCTTCAAGAAAACACAAGGGCTACGAAGGCATGGATAAGACCTGGGACAGCACTTTTGCCGATTTTGTTAATGAACACCGCGAAGGCTTTACCGTGAAGTTCGACAGTAGCTGCCTAAGGGCGTTTGACCAATACCTGCAATATTGCAAAGACAACAGAATAAAAGTGATACTGGTGTACACACCGGAATATTTCAGAGCACAGCAGATCACCAGAAACCGAAGTCAGGAATTTGCTGTATATCAGTACTTCGCAAAAAAGTATGGGCTAACCTTGCTCGATTACTCTGCCGACAGCCTTTGTTACAACACCCTGTACTTCTATAACTCACAACACTTAAATAAAAAAGGCTCAGAAATATTCAGCGAAAAACTGGCGCACGACCTGATGCCGCTGATGACAAAAGAGCGACGATATGTAAAGACTGATTGAAACGAGCAGTTAATAAAATGCAAGCTGTTCGTTAACTCCGGCGATAAAGAAAGACTACATGTAAACAGAAAAATAGTTTTGTACTCACTGAAAACACGACCACTACACCATGCGCTTTGCCATTAGAGATGACGATACCAACTTCTTCACCGATCCCGATGAACTACGGGATTGCTATGGAGCGGTATGGGACCTTGTGCCGCCGTCTCTTTGCATCATTACCAAGGTGAAAGGCAACTGGCCCAAATGGACGGAACATATCTATGAACACAAGCAGGATACGGACTGGGAAAGCTGGCAGGCGGATAACACCATATATCCTATTGAAGAAAACGAAGCGTTAATTGACTTTTTGAAAACCATGATCCGGGCTGGTAAAATAGACGTTTGCTTTCATGCAAAACATCATCGCAATAGCGACGAAATACTGCCGCCGGAAGTGGAAAGTAACTATATAAGATGCGCCGAATACTTTACTGTCGATGATCATGCCGATGAAATAAAACAGGAGATCGAACACCTGAGCCGACTGCTCGATTATAAAGTTTCCGTCTTTGCACCGCCGCAAGACCTGCTATCCTTTGCGGGCTACACATCAGTATTGCAGGCAGGGCTAAACATCTGCGGGGGCGGAATAAGTTTTTTGAAAAAGCAGAAAGATCTGAAAGGTACGCTGAACATGCTGAAGCAGTTTGCCTTCAAAACGATTTTTCCCAACGACCCCTACCCTTTTGTACTGGATTTCCGAACGCACAAGGAAATACCTTACTACTATCCGCTGCTGCCCACAACCCATCTTGAAACACTGATCAATCAATTCGAAATGGTTAGAAAGCACGATGGCGACTTTGTGCTGTCCACGCATCATGCCGAGTTTGACTACCGAATGGAGTACGACCTCCGGCTAAAGATGAAAGACGTACTGAAACAATTTTTAGCCTACATAGCACGCTTTGAGCTCGAGTATATCTCACTCTCGAAAATGTTGAGCACACCTCTCCCTAAATATTCAAAACGAACCTGGTAACACACAATTTTGCCCATGAAACTAGTATCCATTGTTGTACCGAATTATGACTGCGAAGAGTTCCTTCACAAATGCCTCGACTCGGTCATCAACCAAACCTACAAGAACACTGAGATCATCATTTGTGACAACGGATCTTCAGACAGCTCCGTCGCTATCATCAACGAATATGCAGCCCGCGACAGCAGAATAAAAGTCTTGATCAACGAGCAGAATCAGGGATTGATCAACTGCTACAACCGGATGTTTTTTGAAGCCACCGGCGACTATATCATGATCCAGGATGCGGATGACTGGTGCGATCCTGAACGTGTGGCCAAACAAGCCGCTATCCTCGATGAACACCCCGTGGGTTTGTGCCTTACCGATGCATATTATCACTCGCCGCTTTTCCCAACCAGCAGAGAGCCGCGCAACTATAATGGCCCCATCTATATCACGGACGAAGAAACCTGGGCACCTGCCACCATCATGTTTCGCCGGGAAATTCTAAGGGAGATACCCGGTTTCCATCAGTATTTCGACCGACTGACCAGTTACGACCGCTATTTCATCATGGACATCATAGACCGCTTTGGCGGCTACTATATCGATGAGTGCCTCTACCATGTCTGGGCACGGCCAAACAGTGATCATAGAAGCATTGACCTAGAAGACAAACGGGCTATAAAAAAGCTCATCTCCGAAGATATCTTTTACAAACTCAAAGAACAACGCATCGCTACCGGCACCGACTTTCTAAAAGACAATGACCAGAAGGGTATGGAGGCTCTGGAACGAACCATGCTGCGCGACCGAAGCTTTATAGCCGATAAGCTGAGACTGATGTCCTGCATCCAGATTGACTACGGAAATTTCAGAGCAGCAAAGCAATTGCTCATCAATGCCATAAAAATAGCACCGCTGTTTACCACTAACTACCGCACCGCCTTCTATTATTTCAAGGCGAAAAGGATGAAAGAAGCGAACAGCCCCACCAACAAACTTGCCAAAGCTTGAGAATTCTCATCACTACAGAAGCGATCCATCCTGGCGGAGCAGAAACATTTTTGCTCAGGCTTGCGGAAGCCTTGAGCCGGCGAGGCCACCAGGTGCTCATCTTCAACTTTCACAAACGGATTTACAACGAAGATCTGCACCAGCGTACTGCCCCGTCGGTAGCCGTTGTCAGTGCTGATATTCCGGCGTCTCCCATTGTTCGCATCGTAGAAGGATTGTTCCGTAGGATAGGTATTGATTCCGTCATCACAAATCATTTCATTGCAAAGAAACTACGTTTTGTAGTGGACCAATTTGAGCCGGATATCATCCACAGTCATCTGTTCAAAACCGATGTGCTGAGCTGCCTTATTGCAAAACCAAAGAATATCCCTGTAGTTACGACCCAGCACGGCGATTATGCAATGTATTACCAACAATGCCAACAGAACAAAAATGTACCGTTGCCGGGCTTTATGAAAAAACTTCGTTTTGTACTGAACGAGATGAAAGAATTTGTCTGCATTTCCGGAGAGCAGGAGCAGTTTTTTGAAAATGAAATGCAGGCTTGTGCGGGAAAAAAGCTACGCTATCGCAAAATCTATAACGGTTATGAAAAAAGCGCTACACCGGCAAAGGCCGTATCGCGCTTGTCTTTAAACATTCCCGAAAATGCTTTCGTCTTCGGAATGGTGGCCCGCGGCATTCCCGAAAAAGGATGGGAGCAACTGATACAAGCCTTCATCAGACTCAACGATCCACAAACACATTTGCTGTTGGTGGGTGGCAGCGACTATATTGAGCAACTTAAAACGAAATATGCCGGAAACCGGCGCATGGTCTTTGCCGGCACTGTAACCAATCCGCTCGATTGGATTTCAATTTTCGACGCTGGCGTACTCCCCTCTTACTTCGGTTCGGAAAGCCTGCCCACAGTGGTGATGGAATATCTGTATTGCCATAAACCAGTAATTGCCACAAAGATTGGAGAACTACCGGCTATGATCGAAAATGGCAGTTCAAAGTCGGGCATACTTGTTCCGTTGACACAGGGTACCGTTGATGAAGAAGCGCTGTTTGCTGCCCTCAAACTAATGAACGAAAATCAGGAGGCCTTCCGGAACATGAAAGCAAATACTGAGGAATGCTTTCAGCAGTTTGATATGGAAAGCTGTACCATCGCTTACGAAAATCTGTTTAAAGCCTACGTACCTTGAGCGCTTCTCATAAAATATTGTTGCTGATCACTAACCTCGGAAAAGGAGGCGCACAACGTGTTTTTCATGACCATAGCCTCTTCCTAAGCGAACGATATGCTGTGGAGGAGGCGGTGTTTGATAAGAATGAAGACCAGAATCTGTTTCCTTCCGGCAACAAATTGCATTCGCTTGATGTGCGCTCCGCCAACGGGCTTTGGGGTAAAATTCAGCATTTTTACCAGCGATGCAAACGGCTGAAAAAAGTCATTGCGACAGAGAACATACAGCTTTGCATCAGCCATATGGACGGAGCCAATTGGGTCAACGTGCTTTCCAACTCATCGGCCAAAAAAATCCTGGTAGTGCACGGAACCATCCTGCACGATCACAATCAAAAGCCCTGGATGCAGTGGCTCAGGCGCCGCCTGATCATCCCCTTCGTTTACAATCGCGCCGACATTACCGTAGCTGTTAGTGAAGGCATCAAACACGAACTCGAAAAAGCCTGCGGCGTTCGTCATGTACAAGCCATCCCGAACTATTTTGAGGTTGAAAAAATACAGCAGGCAGCAAGACAGCCCTTGCCCGCCCACTGGGAATCATTGTTTGCCCGACACCAGACGATGGTCAACTCCGGACGATTCAACGAACAGAAAAAACAACGCTACCTGCTCACGCTGCTGGCCAGACTAAAGTCGGAGCAAAAAAATGTAAAGCTCATTTTGCTTGGCGACGGAGAACTGCGCCAGACGCTGCTGTCGGAGGCAGAAGCGCTGCAGCTCCGGTGTTATACACCATGGACGGAAATGCCATTTCATGAACAATACGATGTCTATTTTGCAGGATACAGCCCCAATCCTTTTCCATATCTGAGCAGAAGCACCTTGTTTGTTTTCCCATCGGGCTGGGAAGGCTTTCCCATGGCCTTGTGCGAAGCTATGATCAGTGGCGTGCCCGTCCTTACCGCCGACTGCCCCACCGGCCCCCGGCAAATACTTGCCCCAGGCACTTTTGATGCTTCTTATAGCCTTGAGCAGAGTGAACAAACCCCCTTCGGCTGGCTAATGCCTACAACGGACAAGCCAGGTTTTGAAGAAGAATGGTACAAGGTGATTTTTCATATGCTTGGTGATCAGAGTCTTCGCAAGAGCATGGCAGCTAAAGCCGTTGAAAGAATGAATGATTTTAGAAAAGAAAACGTCGTGAATCAATGGACGGATTTAATTGACAGCTTGCTTCGAAAAAGATGAACATTCTGATCATTGATAATTCAGTTGCCTTTACAGGAGCGTTTAAATGTGCGCTGAATGAAGCGGAGATCCTGAACGAACATCGGTTCGTGTTTGTGGTACCGCGGCACTCAAAAATTGTCGGGCATCTGGAACAGAAAAATCTGCAGGTGTACCCTCTCCCGCTGCGAGAACTCAGCAAGTCGGCATCGGGTTTATTATTGTATCCATTCTACCTTCTTTACAACCTCATCCACCTTCGAAAAATTGTTCGCCGCGAAAAGATAGACGTCGTGCAGGTAAACGACTTTTACAATCTGCTGGGAGCACTGCTTGTAGCCTCAGGTTGCAAGGTGAGACTTATAACCTATGTGCGCTTTTTGCCGGCTGTGATGCCCTCCGCGCTCCGTAAATTATGGCTTTCTGCCGCCGGACGTTACGCTCATAAGATCATTGCCGTTTCGGATGCAGTGCTGCAGCAGCTCCCGACCTCAGAAAAGAACGTTCGCATCTACGACCCTGCTAAACTGGAAGAGCACCTTGGTGATGTCGGCAAACGCCAGGACAAAGTGCGTCTGCTATACCTTGCCAATTTCACAAAAGGAAAGGGACAGGAACATGCACTTGAGGCCCTGGCTATAGCGCTAAAAACCAGAAATGACCTGGAACTGATATTTGCAGGAAGCGATATGGGACTGGAGAAAAATGCGGCATTCCGCACAGCGTTGATGTACCGTGCCGAAGTGGCAGACCTGAAAGGTGCCGTAACTTTCAAAAGCTTTTGCGATGCTATCGAAGCGGAGATGAAACAAGCGGATGTTTTGCTCAATTTTTCGGAAGCAGAGTCATTCTCCATGACTTGTCTTGAGGCGGCTTTTTACGGATTGCCCGTCATTGCTACCCGTTGCGGTGGCCCGGAAGAGATCGTTGACAATGGCAAGACCGGCAGGCTGGTAGAAAAAGGAAACCTGGCACAGATGTCGGAAGCTATACTTCAGCTCGCCGGAGATGCAGTGCTAAGAGCCGAAATGGGAAAAGCCGCTCAAAAAAGGGTACGCGAAAAATTCAGTATCGAAAATTTTAAACGATCGTTCACTGCTATCCTGCAACAATGAAACAAAAAAACATCCTGTTTATTGTTCCCTATCCCAGGGGAAGAGCGCCCTCACAAAGGTTTCGGGTGGAGCTGTATGAACCGGTGCTACGGGCACACGAGGTTCGCTATGAGATAGCCAGTTTCATGGATGAAAAAACCTGGGGTATAATTTTTAAGCCAGGCAACACTTTCTCCAAAGTGACAGGCATTCTGCGGGGATATGCCCGAAGGTTCGCTCATTTGTACAAAGCCTTACGCTACGACAATATTTTTATTCACCGGGAAGCAGCGCCACTGGGCCCGCCGGTATTTGAATGGATACTATGCAAAGTGATGCGGAAACGAGTGATCTACGATTTCGACGACGCCATCTGGATACCGAACATCAGCCGCAGCAACAGATTTGCAAAATGGCTTAAAGCGTTTGGCAAAGTAGGACACATCTGCAGATGGGCAAGTGTGGTGACCGGTGGCAATGATTACCTGAATGCCTATGCTCGCCAACAGGGCGCCAGGGAAACCATGCTACTTCCCACCTGCGTCGATACAGAACATGGACATCATTATACCAAGCAACACGCTGACCACAAACCCGTTGTAGGCTGGACCGGAAGCCACTCTACGCTGGTTTATCTGGACGAGATGATTCCATTGATCCGGAATTTGCAGGAACAATACAAGTTTAGCTTTCTTGTAATAGCCGATAAAAAGCCTGAGCTCGATTTAAAGGATTGGCAATTCGTTCCCTGGAATGCTGCCTCGGAGGGTACAGACCTGCTCCGTATGGACATTGGCGTTATGCCCTTGAAACCCGACGCATGGACTGAGGGAAAATGTGGTTTCAAACTGATACAATATTTGTCCTGCGGCATACCTGCCGTGGCCGATCCGGTAGGAGTGAATCAAGTGATCATCGATGAGGGCCAGAATGGATTTCTTTGCCGTACCACGGAAGAATGGCGAAACGCACTTACACAACTCATTTGCGATGCCTCTTTGCGCGAACGTATGGGCACCCGGGGACGCGAGAAGATCGTTGCTCAGTACAGCATTCGCTCGCAGGCAGAACGTTTCCTATCCTTAATAGTCTGAACGCTGCCAGCGTAGGGCCAGCACGTTTTTATCCAGATCATTGTGACGATAAAATATCAAAACGAGCGCGATGCCAAAAAAAGGAAGACAGGGAATACGATAACGGGAGAGCGCTCCGAAGTTTCCTGAAGACAATCCTACGGCAAATGCGAAAATGATCGTGAAGATGAGACAAAACTGTATGGTAGGATCAGAGCCAATCGTCTTCCATACCCGCCTGGGCCCCACGGTAAATAAAATCTTCAGGGTTACCCACATGAAGAGAAAAGCTTCGGCAGCATTCAGGAACTGAAGCGGTTTGCGCGTTTCCCAGAGATAGGGACGAAAAAGTGTAACATTTACCGCCAGTGGAAATTTTTTCAGCATACCCGGCAGGGAAGGATCCATATCGCCTAAGGAATAAGCAGAGCCATCGTCGCCGGAAACGGAGGCGATATAAGAGCTCGTGACATAAGATGTTTTGGCCACGTTCTCCAGCGAGTACTTTCCCAATTCCACGGCAAACTTTTGAGAGAAAATCAAAAAGCCCCCGATACAGGCTAATATCACGCCCAGCTTTACTGCCAACCGCGTGGCGGCGCTCTGAATACGATGAGAATAGGTAAACAAAATCCATAGAATGAGTGCGGGGATAAATGCCAGCAGGATGTACAACTTGATCGACGAAACCAGCCAGAAGCTAATAACAGTCAGTACGATATTCCTCGGGCTAAAATCGCGTTCCAGCAGCATTCTGAAGGCGCCATAGACCATCCATCCAAGACCGAACATGCAGATGGTGTCTTTGAAGATACCCGACCCCCACATGATGGTGCTGGGAATAAACAAGGTACACCATGCGATGTATTTGGTGTAGGCCGGATACTTAGTGGCAAACGTCCGGAACATAGCCCAGATACCTGTAAAGGCAATAGTACCAAAGAGCACGGCAGTAGGCAGATAGGTAGTGAAGGTAATGATGCCGATAAGCGCCGTAATGCTGGCGACCGTATATTCGGAAGGTGCCTCATACCACCAAAGCTTCGAAATATATTGAGAGTAGTCTCCATCATACCATTTGGGAATACGCATAACCAGGTTGAACCACTTACCCGGAGATTCGCCAAAAGCACTGTTGATGACGGTAGCATGGTAATGATAATTGGCGGTATCTCCGCCGCCGTAGTAATATTGGTAAATAAGACCGATAAAAATGGCACCGCCCACTTTGGCAATCAATCCGGGCAAAAAATAAGGACGCCAGGGATGGCCTGCAGGGTAGAGACTATCTCGGATAAAAGAAGCAGCAACAAAAATGATGACCAGAAAAACAGGAAGCAGCAAATAATCTAGTAGTGATATAAATTCCATGTATCTTTAGGTGATTGCATTAATCTCCATTATCCTTCATGTGCGGCATAACCGGGTATTTCGCTTATACAACTCAGGCAAAAACCAACCTTTCAAAAGTAACACAATCCACTCAGAAATTATTTTTGCGCGGCCCGGACAGCGGTGATATTTTCATGGACGATAGCTGTGCGCTCGGGCACCGAAGGCTTTCGATTATTGATACGTCCACCGGGGCGGCACAGCCCATGCAGGATGCAAGCGGCAGATATGTGATTGCCTTCAACGGTGAGATTTTTAACTATCAGCAACTTTCCAATTCCCACCTCGGAGATGTCTGGCAGCGCATCGGCGGACCCAGAACTACTTCCGATACGGAGGTGCTGCTCTACCTGTTGATCAGCTACGGAGAAGCCTGCCTCAACTGGCTGAGCGGATTTTTTGCCTTTGCATTTTATGACCGGCAGACCGGAGAACTACTGCTGGCCCGCGATCGCTTTGGTAAAAAGCCACTGGTCTTTTACGAAGATGATCAGGGCCTTGCTTTTTCGTCGGAGATGAAAGCACTGTTCGAGTATGGCATTCCGCGAAAACTGGATTATGATGTGCTGCATCAATATCTGCAGCTCAACTACGTGCCACAGCCGCAGAGCATGATACAGGGTGTACAAAAACTAAGGCCGGCCCATTACCTCAAAATAGCAAATGGTAGAGCACAGGCACAGCAAGCTTACTACGCTATCAGGCTGGAAAAGCAACGCTATAAAGATCTGGACTATGTGGAAGCGCAGCGTCAGTTGGTAGAGAAAATGGATGATGCCGTACAGGAAAGATTAATTGCCGACGTACCCTTGGGTGCCTTTCTGAGCGGAGGTATTGATTCCTCCATCATCGTGGCGTTAGCATCGCGCCATTCGCAAAAACTCAACACCTTCTCTATCGGTTACAAGGACAACCCTTTTTTTGACGAGACGCATTATGCCCAGTTGGTCGCTACAAAATTCAGGACGAATCATACTGTGTTTTCACTTACCAACAACGACTTTCTGGAGCATGTGCAGGACGTGCTGGATTATATTGATGAACCTTTTGCAGATTCATCGGCGTTGCCGGTATATATCCTGAGCAAACATACCCGCCAGCATGTGACCGTGGCCTTAAGCGGCGATGGTGGAGATGAAGTTTTTGCAGGATACAATAAGCACGCAGCGGAATGGAAAATTCGTCAGCAATCTCTGGCAAACACCATGGTAAAAGCAGGCCTTCCACTCTGGAATTTGCTACCGAAAAGCAGGAACAGTAAACTAACGAACGTATTCCGACAGTTGCACCGGTTTGCCGAAGGCGCACAACTCTCCCTGAAAGACCGTTACTGGCGCTGGGCTTCTTATAATACCAGTGCCGCGGTAAGCCGGTTGCTCCATCCGCAAGTCGCTGCAAAGATTAGTGCCGGCAGGCTGCTGCAGGAAAAACAACAACTGCTTTCCTTCCTCAACAATGGCGATTTTAATGAAGTGCTGCTGACTGATATGAACCTGGTTTTGCTCAGTGACATGCTCGTGAAGGTGGATTTGATGAGTATGGCAAACAGTCTTGAAGTGCGCAGTCCTTTTCTGGACCATAAGGTTGTTGACTTTGCCTTTAGTCTTCCGTCGTCGTATAAAATAGATAGCCGACTGAAGAAAAAGATTGTTCAGGACGCCTTTCGGCAAATGTTGCCACCCGAGCTGTACAACCGACCGAAGCACGGCTTTGAGATCCCCCTGCTCGATTGGTTCAGAAAGGAACTCTGGAGCCTGATCGACACCGATCTTCTTCAAAAAGATTTTGTTGCAAGCCAGGGAGTTTTCAACGTAGATGAAACGGAACTCCTGAAGAAAAAACTGCTCAGCAACAACCCGGAAGACAGTCACGCGACAACATGGGCGTTGATTGTTTTTCAATATTGGTGGAAGAAATATCTCAGTTAGGTTGCAATAACATCTCATTAGGATGGCTTGCTTTTCAAATGTTATACTTTTGGTAGCTATTAAAATGACCCATGCCTCGCGTTCTAAGAATTCATAATCGCCTGATCATCGGTGGGCCGGCCATCAACGTGACCTACCTCACCCGCTATATGGCGCCTGAATTCGACACCACACTTGTGATAGGAGGAAAGGACGACCATGAGCAGGATGCCATTCATCTCACCAAAGACCTGGGCATCGAGCCCCTGGTGGTCAATGAAATGCGACGCGACATTCATCCGCTGCAGGATGGCATCGCCTATCAAAAAATAAAGGCCCTTATTGAAAAATACAAACCAGATGTTGTGCATACTCACGCCGCAAAGGCAGGTGTGATCGGGCGCCTTGCAGCAGAAGCCTGCGGTGTGCCGGTTATTGTGCACACCTTTCACGGCCATGTTTTTCACAGCTATTTCAGCAAGTGGCAGTCGAATATGTTTGTTCATATCGAACGTTACCTCGCTAAAAAATCAACTGGTATTGTTGCCATTAGCGCCAGTCAGAAACACGAACTCGGCGATATTTATAAAATCTGTCCTCCGGAAAAACTCGAAGTCATTCCACTGGGTCTCGACCTCGATAAATTTCAATATAAACAGGAAGAAAAACGAGCGGACTTCAGGAAAAAATACAAGATCGAAGGCGACGAAATTGCCATCGGTGTCATCGGTCGTATCGTTCCGATAAAAAATCATTCGCTGTTTGTAGCAGCGGCAAAACGTGCGCTGGAAAGCACCGGAAAAAAACTGCGTTTCGTGATTGTGGGCGACGGCGATATGCGTCCTCAGATGGAAGAAGAATTTAAAGCCGCAGGCATTGACTACGCTTATTTTCCCGAACAGAACAAAAAAGCGACCGCCATCTGCACCTCGTGGCTTACCGCAATGGATGAGGTTTTGGCAGGACTTGACATTGTAGCGCTCACTTCAAACAATGAAGGCACCCCCGTGTCGCTAATAGAAGCACAAGCGGCTGCGCGGCCTATCGTCTCCACCAATGTGGGAGGCGTGGCAGACGTGGTCATGCATGAAAAATGCGGTTACATTACCAGGCCCGGCGATGCAGAAGAGTTTGCACAGAGCCTGCTCCGTCTTATAGAAAACGACCGGCAGCGGGAAGAATTCGGTGCGTTTGGCCGTGAGTATGTACAAGCCAAATTTTCCTATCAGCGATTGGTCCGAGACATGTCTGCCTATTATCACAGACTGATAGAACAAAGTAAAAGGAAGAAGTAGAAGCCGGGCAAAAAACGCAGCACGAAGGCCAATGCTATTGCCCGTAGAAGGTGGGTTTAAAAAGCCCGCTTATTGCGCTTTAAAATAGTCCACTGTGGCTTTGAGCCCCTCCATAAAACGCTGTGTAGGCTTATATCCCAGCAAGGTTCTGGCTTTTGTAATGTCGGCAAGTGAATTTCGGATGTCGCCTTCGCGTGGCGCACGGTATGTAGCCTCGTGGGTCTGGCCAAGCATTTCGCGTATGGATTCGTAAAGAAAATTAACCGAAAAATTTTCTCCCACTGCAACGTTGTAGGCTTTGCCAAAAGCTTCGTCGTTATCGGTCAGCATACCCAGTATATTGGCCTGAACAGCATTTTCGACATAAGTAAAATCACGGGTCTGTTCTCCGTCGCCATTGATATACACAGGCGCTTTTTTTAAAATCCCGCTTACGAATAAGGGTATCACCGCTGCATAAGGTCCGTCAGGGTCCTGTCGGGGTCCAAATACATTGAAATACCGCAGTCCTACAACCTTCAGCCCATACAATCGGGCAAAGACATCGGCATACAGTTCATTGGTCTTCTTTGTAACAGCATAAGGCGACAAGGGATTTCCGACCCGCTCTTCAACCTTCGGAAGATTAGGTTCATCGCCATAGACGGACGATGAAGAGGCATAGACAAAAGCCTTTACAGCGCTGTCTTTTGCTGCGGTAATCATGTTCAGAAATCCGGTCACGTTCACATCGTTGCTCGTTACCGGATCTTTTACAGAACGGGGTACCGAACCCAATGCGGCCTGATGCGTCACGTAGTCAACACCGCTGCAGGCCCGTTTGCAGGTTTCAAAATCGCGAATATCTCCTTCAATAAATTCAAAAGCCGGATGGCCCATAAACGGCTCCATGTTTTTTCGAAAGCCGGTCATCAGGTTATCAAGCACCCTTACTTTTTCTGCACCATGAGCAAGCAGGTAAGCCACAATATGAGAACCAATAAATCCGGCTCCACCCGTCACCAGAAAACACTTATCCCTCAAATCCTTGGTATGAAACTGCATTATAAACTCCAGTATTTTAGGTCTTTGATTTTATTTCGGAAAATGCCTTTAATGTCCACGAAAATGGCATTGGGCCGGGTTATGGACTTAAAATAGGCTTCGTCCTTTTCTACATATTCATCATGATTGACGGCAACGATCAATGCATCGTAATCGCCTTCGATCGGGTTCAATCCATACCCATACTCGTGCATAAGTTCTTCTTCCTCGGCGTAAGGATCGGTAACGTGCACATTAATACAGTAGTCCTTCAACGCACTGATCACGTCGGCCACCTTCGAGTTGCGAATATCCGACACATTCTCTTTAAAGGTGGTACCCATCACCAGTACCTTCGCGTCAAGAATGTTGGTCCCGCTCTTGATGAGATCGCGAATTAATTTTTGGGCTACATACGATGCCATTCCATCATTGATGCTCCGGCCTGCAAGGATAACCTTAGACTGATAGCCGAGCTGATTTGCCTTATAAGTCAGGTAGTAGGGATCTACGCCAATGCAATGCCCCCCGACAAGCCCGGGGAAAAACTTCAGAAAATTCCACTTGGTTCCTGCAGCTTCAAGTACCTCAAAGGTGTTGATGCCCATTTTATCGAAGATGATAGACAGTTCGTTCATCAATGCGATGTTCAGGTCGCGCTGAGTATTCTCAATAATCTTAGCTGCCTCCGCCACCCGAACCGATGAAGCACGATGTACGCCCGCTTTCACCACAAGCTCATAGGTCCTGGCAATCTCTTCGAGCGCTTCAGGACTATCACCCGACACTACTTTCACCACATTTTCGAGCGTATGAACTGTGTCGCCGGGGTTAATACGCTCGGGCGAATAACCATAATGGAAATCCACGCCAGCTTTCAGACCGGAGATGCGCTCCACAACCGGAAGGCAATCCTCCTCGGTGCAACCCGGATAGACGGTAGATTCGAACACGACAAAGTCGCCTTTTTTGATCACCATACCGATTGTCTCCGAAGCCTTGAGCACCGGAGTAAGGTCAGGAACATTGTGCTCGTCAACGGGAGTGGGAACCGCAACAACAAAGAAGCGGGCCGAGCGCAAAGCACCCAGATCGGAGGTAAACTCGATATCGCAATTCGCAAAAGCTTCCTCAGGCAGCTCGTTGCTCGGGTCCACGCCTGTCCGCATCAGCTCAATGCGTCGTTCGCTTATATCGAAACCCACAACCCGTATGTTTTTTGCAAACGCAAGGGCAATAGGCAGCCCCACATAACCCAGGCCTATTACCGCCAGCTTCTCTTCCTTTTTGACCAACTTCTGGTACATGACAGATGAATGAATTTTCTTTAAAAAACGCTGCAAAATAGAAGATAAACTGTTGATTTGAAAACTACACAGCGACCAATAACAAGGCCCTAACACAGCCGCGCACAAAAAAAGCCACATGCGTGGCTTTCTCCGTTCAGATCTTTAAGCTTTCTTTTCTGCTTTGGCTGTAGCCTTCGGCCGTGCCAGTCTGCTCTTTCCAAAAGTACCTTTTGAAATCTTTCCGCGTTTGGTACGCTTATCACCTCTACCCATAGTTTTATGTTTTAGTGCGCAAAAATAAAAAAAGCAAGAAACTTTTGCCTCTTGCTTTTCCCTCCATTCACCGACAGCTATTTTTTGCCGCTGCCAATTTTGGTTGAAAACTCTTTTCCTGCCTTGAATTTAGGAACCTTGCGTGCCTTGATTTTGATCACTTCGCCGGTTTGCGGATTACGTCCGTTACGTGCAGAACGCTCAGACACTGAGAATGTACCGAAACCTACCAGCGTAACGCGGTCGCCCTTTTTCAGTGAAGTGACAACAGCATTGGTAAATGAATCCAGAGCGTCATTTGCTTGTGATTTGGTAACGCCTGCATCTTTTGCGATCTTATCGATCAGTTCAGCCTTGTTCATAGCCTGTGTGTGTTTTTTTGTTGTGAACAATAATTCAATTGAAACAAATATACTCAGCTTTGTTACACTTCCAAATAACCAATATCATCTTTTTTTAGCCTCAAAGCCTTGCCAGTAGCGCATTTCGTCCTTTTTCCGGAAAAACCCGCCCTACGCCGGCACTCCCCTTTCCCCCTCAGGAAATGACCTGCATGACGGTGCGAAAAGCTATGAAATTGTTGCCAAATCTTTGTAAACCTTTCTGCCGCATAGCCTGCGCATATTCAGCGATATAAGTATTGTAGTGCTCCATACTATCGCAAAAGTACTGTACCGTGAAGGTGGGACCCTCCGTTTCATCCTGATCCAAAAGCCGGCTCAGCCGGTAGTCAAGAAACAGACCGGTATTCATAAGTTCCGGTATATGCTCCTGTTTCATCCATTTCAGCCATTCGTCCACAAAGGCATGGTTTACTTTGGCAGTCACGTTGTATATAATCATGTTGCAGTATTTACCACTTTTTTTCTAAGGAATCCATAATTGTAAGGTAACTGATGTAGCGGTCTTCCGATAAGGCGCCCACTCCCACGGCCTCTTTTACGGCGCATCCGGGCTCGTTGAGATGAAGACAGTTGTTGAAGCGGCAATTATTGAGTAAAGCACGCATTTCCGGAAAGTAATGGGAGAGTTCTTCTTTTTCAATGTCGATAAGTCCAAACTCTCTTACGCCGGGTGTATCAATGATCCTGCCCCCGAAAGGAAGGTCGAACATTTCGGCAAATGTGGTGGTATGCTGACCCTTTCCGCTCCAACTACTCACTTCTGTGGTCTTCAGGTTTGCGCCGGGCATCAATTGATTGATCAGCGTGCTTTTCCCTACGCCGGAATGTCCGCTGAAGAGGGTAGTCTTATTTGTAAGCCTTTCCTGTAAAGGCAATATGGTTTGCGGATCGAGTGCCACCACCGGGAGAAGGTCGTATCCGGCGGCCTGATAAAGCTCGGCCCAGTGATGGAGTTGTTCTTTTTGTCGGGGCTTTAGCAGATCTACCTTGTTCACAACGATCAGTGCGGGTATATGGTAGGCTTCGGCAGTGATCAGAAAACGATCAATAAACCCCAGCGAGGTACGGGGCTCTGCGATAGTGACCACCACGAGGGCAAGGTCGATATTGGCGGCCACAATATGTTTCTGATTTTTATTGTGCGGAGAGACCCTTACAATATAATTATGCCGCTTTTTCACCGACTGAATCATGCAATTGTTTTCACCTCCAGGTTCTTCTTCGCAGACGACCACATCTCCCACCGCAACCGGGTTAGTGGAAGATATCTCCTCATCAATTTTCATCTTTCCGATGATGCGCGCCTGTCTCATCCGGCCCTGCGCATCGCGGATCTGGTACCAGCTACCTGTTGACTTATAAACTAATCCTTCCACAAGATGCAAATTAAAAGAATGGCGCCTGCACGCTCGTTATTCGTAGCGCAATGCTACGATAGGATCAAGACGCGCCGCTTTCAGCGCCGGATATATTCCCGACAATACGCCGACAATGGCACAAAGACTAACGCCCAGGCCGATCCAGAGCCAGGGAATGATAAAGCCGGTGTCGAAGAAAAAACTCAGGGTGTTGCCGGTAAGGATGCCCACTACAATGCCGATGCCCCCACCAAAAAGGCTGATCAGTACAGACTCCGTGAGGAACTGACGTTGTATGGTAGAAGACCGCGCACCGAGGGCTTTGCTGATGCCGATTTCGCGGGTGCGCTCTGCAACAGACACCAGCATGATGTTCATCAGCCCGATAACCGATCCGATCAGGGTAATAATGCCAATGACGAGCGCCGCCCAGCCAATATAGTTCACAATATCGAGCAAGGAGGCTGCAAGCATATCATTTTGATTCACCGTAAAATTATTCTCGGTACCTACGGGAATTTTGCGAATGATCCGGAACACGCCTTCTGCTTCTTCTGCAGCAAATTTTTTCTGCGACACATCGTTCACCATCACACTGATTGTATAACTGCGCTCGCCACCATACACGCTGCGGAGGTTGGCTATGGGTATCAGTACGGTGTTGTCAGCGTTCATGATCATGCTACCCCCTTTCGATTCGCTGATGCCGATTACCGAATACTTCACGTCGCCCACAGAGACCATTGCACCCAAAGCTTTCTTATACCTGTTGCCAAATAATTTATGGGCAACACCATTTCCCAAAATGCAGACATAGCTGCCGGAATAAAGTTCCTGATCCGTGAAGTTTCGACCGGCTTCGAGTCGGGTATCTGTAAGCTTCAGATAGTTTTCATCGACGCCAATCGTACGAATATTGGGATTGGTCTTTTCCGATCCATGCTTTACCGTGGCAATCATAGACCCGGACGCCGAAAGACCCACCGTTGCGGGTACTGCAAATCTGCTCTTAAATTCTTTGGCTTCGTCGTAGGAGATAATTTTCGACTCCGGCGGTGGTCCGCCCATCCGGCCGTGTCGCCTTTTCTTCACGATTTCGTTTGTGATCTGGAACGAGTTGGAGCCAAGGCTGCTAAAATTGCTGTTTACACTGGCCTTCAGCACTTCGATGCAGGTAAGGATGCCGATCAACGCCCATAGCCCCAATGCAATAATGGAAATAGTAAGCGTGGAGCGCAACCTGTTGTTGCGGATCGCACGAAAGGCAAGCGTAAGGTTGAAGAGCAACTGCATAGTCAGGGTGCAAAATTAAGCGGTTATCGCCACTACTGCTTCAGGAAACGCTTGTTGAGCACTTGCCTGCCCCCCTCGTCGGTAGCCCGGAGAAAATAAATGCCATTCGCCAAAGCCGCTACATTAAGGCGCACACGGTTTTTTCCTGGTTCACAACTGTTGTCAGAAACCCGGTCCACGAGCCTGCCTTGTGCGTCGAAGATGGCGAATGATACTTTTGCTTCGGTAGCGAGCTCAAAATCGGCCGTGATAAACTGAAAAGCCGGATTAGGAAAGACCGCCCCTTTGGTTTCGTGCTGAGGCAGGTTGACCACACCAGTATAGTAAGGCGAAGCCAGGCGGGCTATCCAGTCGCCGTAGTTGCGGTTTTTACGACCGTAGATACCCTCAATCCATACCACACCTCCAACATAGTTCCAGTCGGGCTGATTTCCCATATAGTCGCCCCAGCGCTGTTGCTTTTGCTGCAGCACCTTTATGGTACTGTCGCCAGTCTTCACTACGGTGAGGTCGGAGAACTGAGTGCCATCAAAATAAATAGCGCCCAAACCTGCGTGCGTGGATGGCCCGGTGAAGTTGAAAGAAATGATAGAATGGTTGGCGCCGCTATAATTGCCCGCAAAAGAAAGGTTAGGATAGCCAAAATCAAGTGTATCGACCATAAAATAATTGGCCTGTATAGAAGGACTGCCAGAAAAGCCGGTGATACGACCGTGATAGACTGCAGCGCTACCCGACACGGGATGCACGGTAGTGCTGACAAATTGAATTTCGCTACCCTCCCGGTAAGCACCTAAGATACGGCCATCATTGGTGGCCAGCGTATAGGCTGTATCTATCTGACGCCCGTCCGGAGGCACACCATACGCCAAGTTAGACTTCAAAGCGGTGATGGACAGTGTTGTGTTGGCGCTGCCTATAGTGTCCGGTATTTTCACCAGGAAGATCGTATCGTTCTGCACATCAAAGTTCCGGTTCGAGAGAAAATATTGCTCCGGGCCATAGATATTCCCTCCACCCTTCACGGGATAAAGGTTGCGGATGTTGGCTCCGTTGTATCCGATATTCTGCCACAACTGCATATTCAGATTGGCATCGCCGTTATAGCCACTTTGCTTGTTGATCTGATAAATGACCGTCTCTTTGAAACCTGCCTGCCAACTGGTATTGAACCGAATCTTATTTCCTGTGAGGAAAAATTCATTATTCGTTATGGCGATAGACGGATAGTCGAACCAGGTGGTGTCGCCCGCAAAGTCGCCATAAAACTTATAAAAATTCCAGGCGCCAGCAGGATCGTTTGTCTTAGAGAAGGCAAGGATAATCCAGTTATGATCGTTTGTACCATTGAGCATGACGCAGATAAATCTATCGGCCTGTGGATCATAAATAATTTTAGGATCATAGCGATAGTCGGCCTGCAGATTATTGAGTCCAACAACATTCGAAAAAGATTTTAACCCCTTTCTGGTTTGCATGGCTCCGGTTGTTGCATCGTGTGTTACTATGGCGCTGTTTACTACAGACACGGAAATGTTGGCCTTAGAAATGGCCATGTCGTTATCGGGAGGAATGCCGGAATTGGAGTCGGCGATATAGTTGATCGCTACAACGGGAGGCAATGCTGCGGTCACTTTCCACTGTCCACGTTCTATCTTTTTGTGAGGAAAGCGCCGGGCCACGGCTTCTTTCAACTCCATAAGATGCTCCTGTTCTTCATCGGCATCCGGCTCGGGCATCTCAAGATTATAGACCTCTGCATTGTACTTGTCTTCTACCGCTTCAAGTACCACTGTACCTGCCAGGGGCACCTTCATCTTTGTTACTGTAGCCGTTTGAGCCTGTACAGTAAGATTTATGGCCAGAAAGCCGGCGAAAAATAAGAATACGCACCTCATGCATTGCATTTTGCCTAAAAATAAAGAAACCGCTGCAAATCATTACAGCGGCTTCGTTGAATAATCTTAAAATCTGCTACCCTTGCAGTGCAGCGGCACCACTTACAATTTCGGTAAGCTCTGTAGTGATAGCAGCCTGCCTTGCGCGGTTGTACGATATTTTTAATGAGCGCAAAAGTTCATTTGCATTTTCACTAGCCTTATCCATCGCTGTCATCCGTGCTCCATGCTCCGATGCATTGGCATCAAGCACGGCCTTGTAAACCTGTGTGTTGAGGATCTTGGGCATCAGTTCGAGCAAGAGCACTTCGCGGGTAGGCTCGAAGATGAAGTCCGACTGCTTCTTGCTTTCGTTATTTTCAATTCTGGGAATAGGAAGATATTGCTCCAACACAAACCGTTGTGTTGCGGCGTTCTTAAACTGACTGTACACCAGCTCTACACGGTCATATTCCTTATTCAGAAAAGCCTGCTGAATATAAGCGGCGGCTTCCCTTACGTTGTCGAAGCTCAGATCAGAAAACAGGGTCCAGAACTTATCAACCACTTTAAAGTTGTAGCGCAGGAAAAATTCGTATCCTTTTTTTCCGATCGGGAGAACGGTAACATTTCCCTTTGCATTTTGTGCCGCATATTTTTCGCGGATGGTCTCGCGGGTGAGTTTTATAATATTGGTGTTGTAGGCGCCTGCTAGTCCACGATCGCTGGTGATCGGCACCAGGAGAATACGCTCCGCCGGACGCTCCTCAGCCAGTGGGAGTTCCATATCTGCAGAGGCGCTGCTCACGATATTACTGAGCATTTCCTGCAGCTTCTGCGCATAGGGACGCATCTGTGTGATGGCGTCCTGTGCACGGCGAAGCTTTGCAGCGCTCACCATCTTCATGGCCTTAGTGATTTGCTGCGTAGATGTAACAGACTTAATCCTGTTGCGAACTTCTTTAAGCTGTCCCGACATATTATTTTGATATCAGATGATTAAACCGGGCGCAAAAGTACGGCGTAGAGTTCAAAAGGTGAAATTGACCCTCTAATAATTTTGCCGAAAATGCTATTGCAGACCGGGCCTGGTTTTTTTGCAAAGAAGTTAACAACTAATTCATCCCAAAAACGGACTTTTATAGCATAGAAAGGCTCTTGTATGTTACACAAAACGAAAATAATTGCCACGGTAGGACCTGCTTCGAATAGCTATGAAAAAATCCTTGCCCTTGTGGAAGCGGGCGTGAATGTCTTTCGCCTCAACTTTTCGCATGGCACCCATGCACAACATCAGCAGGTCATTGAGCACATCCACAAAATAAACCAGGACTTCCCCTTCAACATCGCCATTCTTGCCGATCTGCAGGGCCCCAAACTACGCGTTGGAGAAATTGAAAACAGTGCTTTGCCGCTCGAAAAAGGGGATGAATTTCTTTTTACCAATGAGGAATGTGTGGGGTCAAAAAACGGCGTGTACATCTCTTATCCTAACTTCTATAAAGATGTGCGCATTGGTGAAAAAATATTGCTTGATGACGGAAAGATAGAAGTGCTGGTCATTGAGATTACTGCCGACAATTGCGTAAGAGTAAAAGTGCTCACATCCGGCACCTTACTTCCCAAAAAAGGCGTCAATCTGCCCGACACTAACATTTCGCTGCCGTCGCTATCAGAAAAAGACCTCCGGGATCTGGATTTCATCATCTCGCAGGATATTGACTGGGTCGCATTATCCTTTGTACGCAAACCCGACGATGTAAAGCATCTGCGGGAAATTTTGAAGGAAAAAGGCAGCGACGCTAAGATCATTTCAAAGATCGAAAAGCCAGAAGCGCTCGAACATTTGCGGGAAATCATCCTGGCCTCCGATGCTGTGATGGTAGCTCGTGGTGACCTCGGTGTGGAATTGCCGCTCGAGCAAATACCCATGATCCAGAAAACGATCATCAGAAAATGTATTCACAGAGCCAAGCCGGTAATCATTGCGACACAAATGATGGAGAGCATGATAGACCGTACGCGTCCTAACCGGAGTGAGATTACCGATGTTGCCAATGCCGTGCTGGAAGGTGCCGATGCTGTAATGCTCAGTGGAGAAACTGCTATGGGACAATATCCCGAACTGGTGATACAAACCATGGTGAAGATCATAGAGGAGGTAGAGAAAGAAGAGATCGTGTACAACAGAAACCTTACACCTCAATCGCATTCACCATCATTTTTGAGTGATGCCCTTTGTTATAACGCTTGCGAGATTGCCAAAGACATCCATGCCAACGCTCTCATAGGCATGACAGAATCGGGCTATACCGGCTTTATGCTTTCGAGTTTCCGCCCAAGGTCTCCGCTGTACATCTTCACCAAGACCCACACGTTGGTAAACCAGCTAAGCCTTAGCTGGGGCGTTCAGGCCTTTTACTACCGTGGAGAAGAAAGTGTAGATCAGATTATAACTGATCAGATAAATATGCTTCGCGAAAAAAGTCTTTTGAAAACCGGAGACATTGTGGTGAACACCGGCAGTCTTCCCATTCAAGAACATTTGCCTACCAACATGCTGAAAATATCGATCGTTCAATAAAAATCATTGCGCAGTATTCTTCAAAAAAGAGCGCTGCGCAACAGTTCTATTGCAGCAACATCTTCCGGCGATAGCGGGTATCGTGGTCAAACCGGTAGGCTACACCGCAGCTATAGGTTGTATAGCCATCGTATTTTGAAGAATAAACAGAATATTTGTATCCGTCCAGATTGTCGGTAAACGTAAAACGATAGGCTGCTTCGACAAACACAGAAAAGCGTTTGCTGGCGTCATAGCGCACACCAAGGCCGAGTGGAAACACCAGCACAATATGGTCGGGTGTATTGAGCGAATCTTCACCGATGTTTTCCGGTGCATCGCGATAAAAATAGCCGCGGTTCAACCCACTCCAGTCGCGATTAGCATGTACAAATGCAAGTCCTGCGCCGGCAAGAATGTAAGCACCCCATCGATTGTAATGCCGGCGCGTATCTCTGAAGGAACGGAATCGTCCTTTTCCGAAAAAGTCCGCCTCGCCGGTCAGGGATACTTCTGTGAGCGGCGAAGAAAAACGATAAGCACGCTTTAGCCGCCACTCGTCGCTAAAATCGGCATCATTACCCCGAAGCTTTCCATAGTACCCGTTGAGCCGGAGCGCAAGTACCGGACTGAAATAATATTTGAGGTAAGCGCCAATACCTGACTGCATGTCTTTGAAGTCGCCGTACTTCTTGCTGGACAGATCGCCGTGATAAACGAATCCATTACCACTGACGCCTATTTCAATTTTTGGATTAATATCTATCTGCCCCACCGCACGTTGCGAAAACATGGCAGAGACCGCCAGCACCAGCAAGGACCATTTTATGTGCATATTCATGAGGAGGATTTTTCACAAATGAAAGCTCAAAAAATCCCCCGCACGAACACATGACAGGCAATAACATATTGTTTACATGGAAACCCGGACGCTTACAAATTGATTCCGCCCGAAGCTTCTATCCGCTGGCCATTGATCCAGCGGGCTTCATCTGAACAAAGGAAAGCCGCAATTTTTCCGATGTCGTCGGCCACTCCCACCCTTCCCAAAGCTGTAAGACCAGACAGTCTTGCCTTAAGCTCAGGATTGTTGCGAATCGCAGCATTGTTGAAATCTGTCTCAATAGGACCGGGTGCCAGAATGTTGACGGTGATGCCCCTGCTGCCCAGTTCTTTGGCCATATAGCGGGTCAGGACTTCTACGGCGCCTTTCATAGAAGCATAGATGGCATAGCCGGGATTGCAAAAGCGCGTGGTGCCTGAGGAAAAGTTAAGGATGCTACCCCCGTCATTCATATGGGTCACCGCTTTTTGAGTAAAGAAAAAAACACCTTTATAGTGCACATTCATGAAACTGTCGAAATCGGCCTCTGTAGCCTGCAAAAACGGAATGTTTCCACCAAAGCCGGCATTATTCACAAGATAGTCGAATGTGCTTTGACCCCAATGCTGGCGCAGCTTTTCTGTCAACATCCCAAAGAATGAATCATAACCTGCAATATTGCCTACATCGAGTCGAAGCGCTGCTGCCTTTCGGCCCAAAGCCTCTATATCCTTAACCACCTCATGAGCTTGTTGTTCCTGACTATGGTAAGTGATCACCAAATCATAGCCACGCTCGGCCATTTTCAATGCAGTGTCTTTGCCCAAACCCCGGTTGCCTCCGGTGATCAATGCGATTTTTGATGTCATCCTGAGAAAATTTTCCTTCGAAATTACGGTAGTAAAAATCTGGGGGAAAGGGCCGGTTGCTGAAATATTCTATAGGGCTATCAGAGACAACTAATTGAGTTGTGGATTGATGGGAAGATTAGCAAGATAAGCATATTGCTCGCCGAGTGCTTTTATAGCTTGTTTCCAGACAATTTCGGGTTCTGTTTCAAAAAGCAAGTCCTCTGCAAGGTCGGTCACAATCCACGATCCCTCATCAAGCTCTTTTTTTAGCTGACCCGCCGACCAACCGGCATAGCCAACAAAAAGCCGAAGGTCTATAGGCTGATATTCATTGTTGACCACAGCATCCTGCAAGGCCTCATAAGAGCCGCCCCAAAAAACCCCGGGGTAGATCTCATTGCCCCCAAATGATGCCGGCATGCGATGGAGCATATGCAATGTATCGAGCTGCACCGGACCTCCCTGATACACCTTCAGCAAAGGCGTATAGAGTTCAGGGAGCAGGTCGCCGAGGGTAAGCTCTGTGCTCTTGTTGAGGATAAAACCTACCGAGCCCTCATCACTATGTTCGCACAATAAAATAACGGAACGTGCAAAGTTGGGATCACTGAGAAAAGGCTCTGCAATAAGCAACTTACCTGTTTCCAGAGCACTATTGTGAGGTTTTTGCAGGTTTAAGAATTCCATGGCTAATTAAATTTAGTCAGTTCCCTTACCAAATCAAAAAAATCTGTGCCCCTGTATCAGATCGTGAAGGCCAACAAGCCGAAAGCCACGACTGTTTTGGATGGGAATGGCAAAATGGTTTTACTTTTACTTTTTTGAAACTATCCGATACTCAACGATCTGAATGCTGTCCCTCAACTTGCTATTGTTTGCCATAACCTTTGCCGGAGGAGGTCTTCCGCTTTGGATTAATGGCCTGAGCGAAAAAAACACAAACTACCTGCTGGCGTTTAGTGGTTCTTTTTTGCTCAGCATTACGCTGCTGCATTTGTTGCCGGAAACATTTGCGGAGATCGGCAACCGTGCGGGACTTTTTCTGCTTGCCGGTTTTTTTGTGCAGCTACTCATTCAGCGGTTTACCCATGGAGTGGAACACGGTCATACGCATGTGCACGTAGCGGCCGCGCACGGCGAGGCCCATCAGCACGATCACCACCACCACCACCATCATCACCATGGATTACACCGCATACCCCTGTACTCCATAATTCTTGGACTGTCTGTGCACGCCTTTATGGAAGGTTTGCCCCTGGGCTTTCATTACAGGCTGGCGGCTACGCAGTCGTCCTTATACCTGGCTGTGGGGGCACACAAATTGCCGGAGGCCATGTTGCTCACATCACTAATGATCGGAGTGCGTGGTAAAAAACCCGCCCTCTTGCATCTGATCTTTTTCTCGCTCATTACCCCCCTGGCCGCTACACTGGCCTATACGCTCGGAATGCGCTACCTGGCGGTAAGCAAGCTGGTGATGTGGGTCATACCCGTGGTAGCCGGCGCCTTCATTCATATTGCCACGACCATTTTTTATGAAAGCGGCACAAGGCAACACCTGCTTACCTGGTCTAAAACCCTTGCCATCCTGTTGGGTGTGGCGCTGGGTTTGCTAACGCTGCTGCTCGATTAGGGCTATATTTATCTTATGAACAAGCCCATACCTTTGGTGGCCGGCATGCTGCTTGCGGCATTATCCTGTTTTGCACAGGTTAAAAAAACTACAGCCTCAAAAGCGGAGGCTAACTCACTGCTTTGGAAAATCACCCGTCAGGATCTGAAGCAACCGTCTTTTCTATTGGGCACGATTCATCTCATCTGTCCCGAAGATTTTCTATGGACCGCCGCTATGGAAGAATCCTTTCATCAGTGCCGGGAGGTGTGCTTTGAGTTGGACATGGACGACCCCGCCACCTTGATGGCTGTAGCCGCAGGTATGACCAACCCGGATGGAAAGACTTTGAAAGAATACTTTACGGCGGAACAATACCTGAAAATTGAAAGCTTCATCCGCGACAGCATGGGGATGAGTGTCGGGATGTTTCAGAATATGAGACCCGCCTCCCTGCAGGGCCTGTTTGCCAGCAAGGCGCTACCCTGTGCCGAGCCCCTATCTTATGAAGCAAAACTTACAGAGCAGGCGGCAGATGCACATATGGAAGTGACCGGACTTGAAACCGCTGCCGAGCAACTAGCTCTTTTTTACAACATGCCGGAGGATACCGTAGTTGCTACACTTTTGAAGATGGCGACCGACTTTTCGGAAGAACAGGCAAAATTCGACACCCTGGTAATGGCCTACAAAAACCAGGACCTTTCGGGCATTCAAAAAATAATCAGAGCATCGGAAACAAGTAAAGGCGAACTGGAAGAATTTCTGGACGAGCGCAATAAAAAATGGATAGAACGAATGGAAGAACGAATGGAGCAACGACCCGTGTTTTTTGCCGTGGGGGCGGGCCACCTGCCCGGTATCTATGGCATTATAACCTTGCTGCGAAAGAAGGGCTATACGGTGCAGGCTGTACGATAATTTAAAGTGTGGCCAGCATCATCTCGAGGGAGTTTTTAGTAAGTGGCTTATTCAAAAACCGGTTGACAAACTTAAAGGCCCGGGCTTTGATCTGATCCGTTTCGTTGATGGAGGAAGTAAGCAGGTTGATCACAAAATTCTCTCTGCGCTCGCAGGGGATATTCTTTTCGAATTCTTCAAGAAATTCAAATCCGTTCATCACCGGCATCTGTATATCTACCAGGATAACCGCCTTTGCATCTTCGGGAAGAGACTGGATATAAGTGAGTGCCGCAGAGGCCACCGGAAAGGTTTTTACCGATTCGCTTTTACCGGTATTCTGAATCACCTTTTCTGCAATAAAGCAATCGAGCTTACTGTCGTCAATCACAATAAAGTGCATCTTCTCGGAACTCATAGTCATTTGGTTGGTATCTCTACAACAAACTCAGAGCCTTCGTGCAGCTTTGAGTTTACGTGGATTTTGCCGTTGAGCTTACGGAGTGCATCCTTAACGTTGTAGAGACCAAAACCAGACCCGACGTTCTCTGAGGTAGCGCGGTAAAACATGTTGAACACTTCGTTTACATGCGCATCATCAATACCTATTCCATTGTCTCTCACATATATAAGGGCGTTTCCTGCCGCCACTTTAATCTCCAGTGCAACAAATTTAGAGTCGCCGTCCTTTTTTTGGTATTTAAAGGCGTTCGATAACAAATTATTAAGAATTATTTTGAGGGTGAGGGCATCCGAGCGGAAAGCTCCATCCTGATGGAACGTAATATCAAAGCGGGTTCCGTCGAGTTTGGCACCTACCGAAAAGAGCTCGCGCATTTCATTGATGAGCGACGGAAAATCAATCTCCGCTATTTGCAGCTCTCCGCGTTTAATGTTGTAATACTCATGCATGTTCTGAATGAAAGCGTCCATGCGTTGCAGGGATTTTTCCATCATTTCCATCACTTCCTTCACCTCGCCAAGGTCGTCCGAAGACCTGATCAGCTCTATAGCCCCAAGCGAACTAAGGATAGGGCCACGCATATCGTGCGTAACGCTATAAGCAAATTTGTCGAGCTCCTCATCGGCCTGCTGCAGTTCTTCATTCTTTACACTCAACATCGATGCGGTGACGAAGTACTTATAACCTTCTTCAATAGCTGAGCGGATATCGGTCTCTTGCCAGGGCTTGGTGATATAGCGATAGATATGGCCCCGGTTGATGGCATTGATAACCGACTCAATGTCTGTGTAGCCCGTCAGCAACATCCGCACGGGCGCCGGAAAACGTGGTGTAATTTCCTCAAAGAACTGTACGCCGGTTTTATTGGGCATGCGCTGATCGCAGAGTATTACTTTGATGTCCGGATGTTTTTCCAGCATCTCCATCCCCTCGTCGGCAGAGTTGGCCACCAATACATTATAATCTATTCTGAAGGTGGCTTTAAAACCCACCAGATTGTTGGGTTCATCATCAATATACAGGACTTTAATTTTCTCTGCTTTTTGCACAGGTTATCAGTTTTTAACAAGTTCATGAATGATAGGTAAAGACATGATAAATTCGGTTCCTTCTCCCAATACAGAGTTGACCTGAATAGATCCGTTATGCTTTCGGATGGTGTTATAGGCTATAGAGAGACCCAGGCCTGTGCCTTCGCCTACATCTTTGGTAGTAAAAAACGGTTCAAACAATTTCTTTCGGGTCATATCATCCATACCTGTACCGTTGTCGCGAATGCTGACATATACATTATCATCGTCAGCCCAGGTGGACAATGTAAGTTTCCCGTTTGGCTCTTCGCCCCAGCGTTTGTGTATCGCGTGTATCGCGTTCGACATCATGTTGAGGAACACCTGATTTAGCTTGCCCGGAAAACACTCGACCAAAGGCACGCCAGCATAGTTCTTTTCTACAGCAATGGTATTATTGAGCAAATGGTTAACAATGACCAATGTCGAGTTGAGCCCTTCATTGATGTCTGCTTTTTTAAGATCGTCTTCATCGAGTCGCGAAAATACACGCAATCCTTTTACGATTTCAGCAGTTCTTGAAGCTCCGTCTGCAATTCCTTTCAGTAAAAAGTTTATTTCCTCTTTCAGGTAGTCAAAATCAAGTTCTTCCTTAAGCGCTGCAATTTCCTGTTCCTTTTCTTCCGGCCTCAAATCCTTTAGGCTTATCGCTTCCATCTGATGAATCATTTCCGTCAGCAACTCAACGTCCCGGCGCAGCGGACTTACATTGGAGGTCACAAAATTTATCGGGTTATTGATCTCGTGGGCAATACCTGCGGTGAGCTGACCGAGCGAGGCCATCTTTTCGGATTCTACGAGTTGCGTTTCTGCATCCTGCAGGGCCTCGAGAGCTTTCGCCAGCTCGTTGTTAGTGGCTTTTAACTCTACCGTACGCTCATTAACCTTGGCTTCGAGGATAATATTCTGCTCACGAATGATGCGTTCGTTTTCCATCGACACGCGGAGCGCTTTTTCCTGCGAACTGCGTTTTTCTGCCTCAAGAATATTGATTTTATCGGCCAGCGCAAAGGATAGCAAAATGACTTCAAGAGCGGAGCCTATCGCTATGGAATAGTTGGTTAGTGTGCTGTAGCTCAATATTCCGACATCCTTCATCACATAAATGATAATACCAATAATGAGCGGTATCCAGGCTATGATGAAAAACTTGGCGGGCCGGTATCCCATGCGGGCTATGATGATGGCCACAGCGAGCATGTAGAGCGACACAAATCCGGCAAAAATCTGAAGGATCTGATAGCTGGGATAATAGAAACCGAAGAGCGCGAGCACGATGGCAACAGAATACACTACATAGAGTGCTGTTGACACTTTGTCGAGCCGGGGAATTCTGGTCTTTGTATGCAGAAAACGTCTGACAAACTCCAGACCGGTTATGTTGACCAGCGCCGTGAAGATATAGAAGGCCCTGGTGGCAAGGAAGTTATTATCCGGCCACAGATACTGGAAAGCATAGCCTTCGATGGTACTTTGAATTAGCCCTACAACAAGTATGTAAACTACATAATAGAGATAGGTGGGATCTTTTACCGTGAAATAAATAAAGAGATTGTAAAAGAACATCACCATGATGATGCCGAAGAAAATACCGAAAAGAATGTTTTTAGAAAGGTCACTCTGTACGATCTGACCTTTGTTGCCCAAAAAGACGGGAAGTTCCAGCTTATCGAACGAGCGGATACGGAAGTAATAAGTCTTCGTCGCCCCGGGAGCGATGTCGAGCTCATAGACAAAGTTGTGATTTTTCACCTCGCGTGCACTGAAGGGATAAGCTTCGCCACAATGACGCACGCCATAATCACCACCGGGAAGCGGGAAAAAAAAGTCGATACTATCCAGAAGGGCCTGCGCTACTTCGATAGTCAGCCGTTCAGCAGTTGACTGATTGGTGACCGTAGCACGAAGCCACACAGGGTAGGGCACAATGCCTATGTTGGGCACGTTTCGGTCGAACTTTTTAAAAGGCAGAACACCACGCGATATTTCGGGAAAGGAAACCGTACCGATTGTGTCGATACAATACTCAAGGCCGCGGCCTATGGCCACAATGCCGTTACCATTTTCGTAAACGACCTGGGCATTGGTTTCTACGGAAAAGATAGAGAGAAAAAGGAGCAGTAATAGTTTTCGAAAGCGCATGAATCCCAAATGAAGTTGACGAATCGAACGCTATTTTATAAAAAATGTCGGAAATAAAGGAAAATAATCGCTAAATTATTTAGTGCTCATTTCTATTACCTATCTTTTTTAGAGCGTAAGTTGATAGAATAGTTTGACCTCTCTTTTGCGGTAGATTTCCGTTCTTTCAGTCACCGGATTTGCTCTCAGGTCCATGATGGGCTCTTTTTCCTCGGGTACAGCTTTCGATAGCACATCCACATCACGCAGGATCATGAACGTAGCCACAAGATCAAGTTTTGGATAATAAAATGTGCCCTGATTACCCACCGAAGTCTCTATTTCATAGCCTACATTTTCGGCCATCTTTACAGTATAAGGAGCACAAAGTGCAAAAAGAGACTTCAGGCCAATCTGTGTGGAGACGGCAACGGCAGCGCGGGTAAGGAACACAGCTCCGATCCCCATGCCCGCTACTTCGCGCGAGTTCCACAGACCACATATCTCTCCCGTACCGGCGGGTATATGTTCGCCAATGACATCTACTACTTTTGCGTCAATAAAACTGGTAGCTTCTTCTACAGGGAGGGGGAATTCTTTACTGGCCACATGTACGCGCGCACCGCC